>Ga0207906_1000022_pt1 | contig 279272 bp, 256 predicted proteins | sample LinPmetageLP37_FD_184050 | JGI IMG/M metagenome (GOLD analysis project Ga0207906, IMG submission 184050) | Marine viral communities from the Pacific Ocean - LP-37 (SPAdes) | ecosystem: Environmental > Aquatic > Marine > Oceanic | place: Pacific Ocean | collected 2010-06-16
TCCAACGGCTTAACGCCATTTGATTACATCATGCATTGCCTCGATGAGCTTTGTCAGCCTGAGCCAGACATAGAACAATTATTGCCTTGGAATATCAATATCTAGGTGATGATCACCGGACGTTTACACCGTAATAGTGGGCAAGCCCATCAAAAAGCAAGTGCTCCTCAGTTACGAATAAGGGCGGATAACGAAACTCTGTTAGGAAACGGACTGTATCTTTTATTATTTGAGCCAAGTTGGCGTCAAAAAAGTCTATTTTCGTTTGCATTAGCTCTGATACGGTATCGGAATCGAGACTTCTTGGTTTTCCACTTTCCTCATGTACCGGATTGAGGAGTAAAGTAAACAAGAGGAATAATATATTTAGATCTTTAGTGCCTTCAACCTCTTGCTGCAACTCCCACATAGGGTGGTTAATTAGCCCGAATTGAACAGCAGTTATATCATCTTTACCAGTGCGGCCAATCAGAAATCCATACGAAAAGTCATTATTGATGGGTTTGAGATACCGCACTTGAGCACCATCACTTCCCGCTTTGGTAAAACCGTTTTTCTCAGCGGTCCTAATTAACTTTGATTTCATAAACAGAGTCTCTGAGGGTACTAACGCTTTGCTAAGGGGCAATTGACTGTTGGCTAAACTTGCGCGAAGCGCCAAGCCAACTGTTAATTGTCCCAGTGAGTTTACGAACGAACTTGAGCAACTTGTTATAAGCCATTAGTTGCCACTCTTTGCCCGCAATGGATACAAACAATTGAACCAGAAAACCAGCGCCAAACAACTTTATCCCAGCTACCACTTGATGCTGGATGAGGCTTTTTAAAACCTTGAACAGTTAAACATTTATCGCAATGTGGGCAACGGTTAAAAAATGCCAAAACAATATGAATTAAAACTGTGCAAAAGAATGCCCCAAACAAATAAACTAAATGACTAGCACTAGCGTTAGGTTCAGAAAACATTTTCCCATAAGCCAGAGATACAAAGAAAACTATTAAAAGTGTCCACGCTACAAACACGCTTAACACATCAAGTTTTCCAATTATCGATTTCATCACCGAACTTCCTTTGGCTTATAACGCTTTGCCAAGGGGCAAATGCGAACGTTGTTGGGCGAAGCCCAGTGAGTATTTGTCCCAACCGCGCTTTTTGCGGCGAACTTTGGCAACTTGTTAGGTTCCGGTTTTAGGGATGTTACATTTGATCATAAACCAATTCTTTTCGCTTTCGTTAAGCATAGCGAACCCCATATTTTCTTCGCCGAAATGGCAAATTCTTGTTTTTGATGGATTACCAAAAGAAAAATAGCCTTCTCGACGCTTTCCGCTGTCTTCATAAGAAAATGCCTTCATGACAAACCAAACACCATCAAAGTACTGAAACCAAATTAATTTGATTCCTTTACTTTTAGCGAATGAAATGAATTCGTCAAGTCGGCCATCAGAAACTTCTACTTTCTTTTTAGTCCCTTTTATTGAAACGACATTTACCGGCAGGTTTTTACCATCATCTTCATCTATCCACTGAACAAGCTCAAATTTTCCTTTCTCAGCCAACTTAATCAAATGCTCTAAGCTACTATGATGTTTCGACAAAAAGCCTTCTGCTCTTTTTTCTACCCTGTTTTTGAAAGGATTATACTCGTCAGAACACCCCAGCACTAAAAATCCAACAGCAAGAATCGTGAGTAATCTCATAGGAACCTAACGCCGCGCTCTGCGGAAATTTGGGAGCGCAAGCGAGTAAATTTTCCGTAGCAGCGCCTTGTTAGGATTTACAGCTAGGATAATTTTTCTAAAATCTTATCTGCATACTTCTGATCATTATCTCGTCTTTCTTGAACGGAGACTCTTAGTAATTCTTTTAGTTTATTTGGATAGTTTTCACATGCGTCCAATAACTTACTACGAAGATGCTTTGCATTATTACTTAAAGCTGCGTACGCCAAGTTTTCCGCTAGTTTTTCTCGCTTTTCTTCCCCTTGAACAATACTAGGTAGGGAGTATATATAGTAATTAGCGATGTAGTTTTGTGTATACCAACTATTTTCCAACCTTGAGATTATGGCATCGGCAAGGTCATCTCTTCGTGTGAAATATTTACCGAAGGTATTACCCCATGTACCTAGTGAACCACGATCAATACCGTTGTATAAATCGTAATGTCCTTCAGAACAACTTTCTATAATCATGTTTTCTATTCGCAGCTTTACATCTGCCTGAAGACTTTGCCATGCTATTGGCTTTAAAAGCCTAAACAAGCTTGCAATATTACCAGCATCTGTCTCCCCTCTTAACGCAGCCCCAACAGTTTGTATTGCTGCATCAACATCTTGCGGAGGCATTAGCTGATACATTGAATTAAAAGCTAGTTTAATATCTTTTATTCGCCCCTCATCTCGCCTATTGAAAGCCGAAATGAAAACGTCAATAATTCGATTTTCAGGAACTTGCGCTATTAATGTTTCAGCATATTCTTCACTTGCGACAAAATGAGGATCATAAATTCTGTCGACTATAGCTTTAATATCGAAGTCTTCTATTTCTCGGTTCAGGTAACAAAGAAAAGTATCGATAAGAACCATAATTCTAATACAGAACTCTTCTGTATCCTCCGTTACTTCATGAGTTCTGGGATTTCTTATTCCGACATAATAACCTCTTAATAATTGCTCCAGCCCTTTTTGTTCATCCTTTTCTGAAACAGTTTGCAAACTATTAATAGGGAACTTTGGTGTTACACCGCCAAGAACTTGACCTACAAGTTGAGAGCCATCGCCTTCACATGCTCCTTTATTTCTAAGGACCTGAGTCAAATACTTTGTTCCTGCCAGAATTGAATCTGTGTATTCTGAATTGGAAATTCTATTTCCAATAGCATCAACCAAACCGTCATCGAAATTATCTTTGTTAAAGTTATTTTTCGTAAACATGTTATTTCCATATATGTGATGGGGAATGAGAAGCCTAACGACTAAGCTCACCGGCGGCAATGGAGCGCAGCGGAATTGCCGTCCGGTGCAGCGCCTTGTTATGCATCGGATTATGGGGCAACTAATAAATAGCGATTATCTCCGCCACCCTTCGGTGGCCATTATCTTTTGCGCTTCTTCGGTAACCAGAAAGTCTAGGAACATCTGCGCCTCACGGTCTGCGTCAGGTGAGATGACTACATTGACATCTCGCCAGATCGTTCGGCCTTCATCTAAGCGAACAAGCTCCAATACATCGGGGTGCGTGATTGGCCAGTTCGGCCAGGTAATCCAGGCATCAGCGTCCAGCTCCTTGAACGCATTGAAGCTGGCGCCAGAGCCGAGCGAGTACGACACGATATTCTTCCGAAACTGCGCGACGTCATTCAGCGAGCCCATGCGTCCGGCGACGTCTTCCCATGTTCCAGTTCCGGAGGTGTTGTAGATGCCCTTGCCCTCCGTAACGACGATTTTCATTCCTTCCACTAGAAGCGCGTCAAAGCCCTGAATATTCTTTGGGTTGCCGGCCTTAACGGCTATAACGGTGGGCCTGATATAGATCGGCTCGACCTTGCTGGGGTCGAAGGTCTTGTAGGTTAGCAGGAATGCCGTCATCGACTGCTCCGAAGTACCCCAAAGTATATCGGCATCTGCCTGCGCATCAGCAGACCATCTGCTTTCAGGCCCGGCGATAATTTCCACTTTGGTACCCGAACGGTTTTCCCAGACCTCAGCGACTTTTTTGAAGGCGGTATTCGGCCCCCCAGCACCATACAGTTTGACGACACCATCCTTCGGCTCGTGCTCGATTGATGGGTCATAAAGTGATGCCTGAGCGAATGACGGAACAACTGCTGCTGCACAAAAGAGTGCTATGACGGTAACTATTTTCATTTTCTATCTCCTAATTTGAATGAGATTGTAACTTGGCTGTGAGGCATAACAATTTAATAGTGCGCTCAGCGCGCATATTTCTGCCGACTTAACGCTCATTTATCTACTTTATATAGTTTTAACAAATTATCTAAGGTATTACTATAACTAAGTTTTCTAAAACTTTTAAGTAAAGTTAAATGGAACAATATGCGCGCATCGCTCATTTTCATGAATATATGCGCAAAGAACAGTTTAACAAATCAATTAACGACGATATTTAGCCAATATCAATGACCGCTTCTCGCTCAAAGGCGACCTTAGAGAATTACGTTAACTCATAAAGGGGCAAATACGAGTTAGACGATAGCCGGCTTTGCAGAATAAAACTAATTACATAAAGTTATCGTGACCGTCTCTTCATCACTCACAGCCGAACTTCGCAAAGGTACTAGAAGTGGAAATGTTAATACTGTAGATACCTATATTCGAATACAACAAGTTTCTCAAAAAAATTATCAACATCAAAAATTTCTCATCATTTAGACTAGTTAGCTGATTTATCAAAGAAAGTGCTTATTCATCTTTGTTTACTGCTTGGTTATATTATTTAAAGCATTGTTTTATTTGATTTTATTTCATACCAACGAAATCCATCTGGAAATTATCTGCTATGATCGTTAATGAAGATTGAGTGCAATACGGAAATTAAACAGATTAACTTAGCTAGTCTCAAGTATGCATCTTCAAATGATGACTTGCTCATCAATCACAAGGAATGACGCAGCTATAAACAGGATGTTTGGAGAATTTTATGCAACAGCGAACACTTCGTAGGATCAGGCGAGATAGGCCCGTAGACTACTTTTACAGTTTAAAGAACAATTGCCATGTTTGGGTTGAATCAACATTAGAGCTAGACTTTTTGTATTGGCTCGAATTTGACGAACGAGTGTCTGCCTATACAACCCAACCAGAGAGTGCGGATACACCAGCAGGTCGCTATACGCCCGATGTATTAGTTGAGCTTCAAAATGGTTCTAGTATTTACTTTGACCCGCATCCATACAAGTACGTGCATTCTAAAACTTTTATAAACAAGTTTACTGAAAAGGCGCAGTATATTGAGCGCTTAACTGGGCGCCCTGTTCGTATTGTCACTGAAAAGGATTTAAACCCAATTACTATTGGCAACTTTAAAACACTTTACCCCTACCTAAGAACAGAACCGAGCGAAGTTCATAAATTATTACCTTTAGTTAATTCATTCCCAACTACTTTTGGTGATTTGAGGAAACAAGCTGAATCTATTGGCATTAGCCCATTTGTTCCTTTTGCTCTACTCGCTCACTCACACATCGGGTTTGACAATACTGTAAAGCTTTCTGACAGCACTCAATTGAGAAATTAAGCTCGATGAATATACTTCCTTATTCTCAACTATTAGATGATAAAGATCGTAAATTCGATATCTTGCTTTGCGATCAATTAAACGTAGTTACTAGAGATATTAAAACCAAGGAGCTGCAAACTTTTACTCGTAATGAGTTTGCATTTGCCTTAAAAACTTATTTGATACCAGTTACCCCTAATTCACCTCATTCAGCATTAGATCCATTCCAAAAACTAATAAAAGAAAAGCAAGCACCTTACCTTTCTTTAATGAAAAAGATTTTTGAAGAAGAAAACGCACATATGACCACGTTATCAATTTATAAACGAGTTATAGCTGAAGTGGAAGAGCAGCAAACAATAAATAGCAAACCAGGGACAGTTGTTAAGGTAAAGCATCCAAGCCAATCAAGCTTATCAAGGTGGTGGAAGAGGTTTAAAGACGCTGGGTTTAGTCATATTGACTATCTCCCAAAACGAAAGTCTAAGAGAAATACAACAGACTCTCGCTCTGAACAAATCATGTGGGAGGGTTACGAAAAGTTCATGATGGGAAAAATAACTCCAAGTATTGCTGTAGGACATGCAAAGTATGAGAATTGGGTCAACGAGATGAATGACCCTACCATTACCATCGTAAGTAGAGAAAAATTTAGAAAGCACCATCACAGCTTCAACGATCTAGACCGTGCCGAAGCTTCGGGCAACAGAGCTGAAGTCAATAAGCTAATGAGAACATACAAAACTCGCATCAAAACGGATCGAGTACTTACGCGTATAGAAGCAGATAGATTAGCGCTTAATCTTCGCCTAATTGATGATACTACTGGAGAAGTTACTGGAAAAGTCGCTTTATATATTGCCATTGATTGTCATTCTCGCTACCCGATTGCAGTCACTGTGGAGTTTGGTGAAGCCGAAAAGGCTATCGGTGGCGTTAACTTACTTCGCAATATTGTTATACCCGCGAGTGAACAACTCGATGCATTTGGCATACCTATCAGAATAATTTGCGATAATGGTCCGGGGTTCAATAATGAAACATTTGCAAAAACAGCTGAATCATTGAAGTGTGAACTGATTTACGCGCCAAGCAATCAGCCCTACAAAAAACCTTTTGTAGAATCATTTAATAAAACGATCCGAAGTGAGTTTTTAGAAAGCGCTGAGCTTAAAGTTGGCAATAAAATCGTGCATGGCGTGCCTGGATACAAAGGTAAGCGTTATGAAGGGAAAAACACTAACAGGAACCCTACAGATGAAACGCTAAAACAAGCTGCCGCCATGACGGTAGATAGCTTCGTTCAGAATCTCCACGATTTTTTAGTGCATTATGTAAATCAGCCACACAATGAACTCAATGGCAAAACTCCCCAGGAAGTATGGGAAGCTTCTTGCCTAGAGTACCCATTGATTCCGTGCCACTATGAACATCTAAAAACCAGTTTCCATGTTTTTCAGGGGGAGACTACCTTAAACGAGACTGGTAAATTCAGATTCAACAAACAGGACTTTTATGGTGAAGAGGTTCAAAACCTATATTGGCAGCTTAAAACCGGCAAAGCTTCAGGGAAAAACCCTAAAGTATCGGTATTGCATGATACACAAGATTGCAGGGCTGTAACCCTTGCGGTCACATTGCCTGGCGACACTCATGTTACAAAAATCATTGCTTACAACATCGATTTGGTTGATGAACAGGTGGCAATTTCATTTGAGGTCGCCAATATGAATCACAGTACACCTATTCGTCGCTCAATATATTGTGGCGAAGCTGAGCTTATAAAACGTAAACGTCGAAAAATACGTAATGGCAAGCAAACGCAAAATATGGAGCAAAACTTAATAGATGATCGATCTACTAAAGATATCATTAAGCAATCTAATAGCTCTCCCCATGAACGCCAATCTAAACGCACAGATCCGTTACTAGGTACGGATCTCTCACAAGAGAATCAGGATGACTCTCACTTCAGAAACAAGGAAGGTTATGAAAAATGGTAAGCACTACTCTTAATACATCACCAAGTTCGTTATATGTACCGCAAAGTGGCACATTCCATTGCCATTCGTCTACAACGGAAGCATGGGAATACATTAGCAAGATTCATCAGAATAGAAACTACTCAGGCTTATTGACGGGGGTTTCTGGTGTTGGCAAATCATATTTGGCTAAGACGTATACCCAACAATTCCCTCAATCTGAGTTAGATGAAAAAAATATTATTCCAGTGCTTTACGTTAAGTTAGGTGCAACATCAACTCCAACTGACTTGCTTCATCAAATTTTAATGGCTTTAGGGTGCACTGTAATGAACAGCAAAGAAAGGCCTTATACTGCACTTGAACGTTTGTTACATCTACTCAATGAACAAAGTGTTGAGCTTATTATTATTGATGAGGTTCAAGAGTGCTTACCTGATACAGACGGTATCAGAGCTCAGCAAATGGCAAAACAATTTGCAGGTCTAGTAGACAAAGCTAGCATCCCTGTAATTTTAATGGGAACGCCATTGGCTAAAAGAATTATCGAACTCGCCTACAAAGGTGGAGATAAAGAAGAGCAATTAAGCCGTCGTTTTCTAGCCCCACATCAACTTAGTCCCTGTCCAAGCCAGTGCCTAGCTTGGATAAGCATGGTTAATTTTTATCAACTTAAATATGGCTTTAATAGGCTAACGGCTCAGTCACATAAAGACTTACTCAACCGCATTTATATTGCAACAAATGGCATGCATGGGCTCCTTAATAAGCTTTATGCACAGATGTTACCCGCTGATTACAAGAATACAGCTCAGTACATAAGAGCATTTGAAGAAGCGTATAAATTTGCTATCAGAAATAGCGAAGACAACCCGTTTAATGCTGACATGATTAATGCACAGCAAACTGAACGCAATATTGAAGATTTAGATCGCAAGTTAAAGGAAACGTTCACACATGGCTAGGTTACCAATTCGAGTTAGGCCTTTCGTTGGAGAAAGCCAGGCTGGCTACATTCTTCGTCTTGCAATGCGAAATGGTTTTATGAAACCAGAAGACATTGTTAATAAGAAAGTATTTAACTTAGCAATTCGCAATAATCTAAAAAAAGCTGATATCAACAATATCAGCTCACTCATACAACGCCCTATTTCATTTTCAGAAACGGAGGGGAGCCCTTTTCCAAAAGTCTGTTCCAGTGCTCGAATTCTCCACGCTAGAGCATGTCTAAAATGCTTGAATGAAAACCCTATTCATAGAGATAATTGGCAAGACCCAAGATATACGCACTGTGCAAAGCACCAGGTCATGCTTATTGATGTATGCCCTCACTGCGAACACGAACTGGAATTTAACGCAAGTTTACTTCAAGGGTATTGCAGCAATGAATATTGTGGAAGAAAACTTCTTCAGCTTTCGGTGGATGAAAAGATTAAAAGGCTCACAACCGGTAATATAGAAGACTGTATTATTGCAGGTTTGTACGTTCTTGAAATTTCAGAGCTTAAAAGAAAAGCCTATTTTAATTATAAAGACATACCAAAAATCCTAACCGCAGGAATTGACTTGTTAACTAATAATGAAGCATTAGGGCATTGGCTAGCAAAAATATCTAGCAAAGGGCTGCCAGCTGGTTATCCTAAAAACCTGGCATATCCTGAGCTTTATTCCTTATCATGTCATATTCATAGAGATTGGAACTTGATAAAGCGCGCTCAAATCGGCAATAGAAAGCCTTCTCTCCAGCTTACTTCCACAAGCAAGCCTTTGGAAATAAGGATACTCGCATCTTGTCTAGGGCTCAACGCAGCTGATTTAAAGCCTCTGTGGTACAAAAATATTCTACGATTCAGCAATACAAACCGATATCAAGTCGATGGTTTAATTGATGCCAAGCAGTTAATAGAAGAGCTGGTAACTAAATCAACCTCTGAAGTCATAAATGAAGTCGATTTCATGGAAGCCACAAAGTTTGTCGAGCAATACCTGATGGAAAAATCAGATCTTTTATTAGCAATATTTTTGAAAGATTTACCTTTTTATTATCAAGGTAAGAATAACCTCCTTGATTCAATTTACTTCAACCGTGATGAGCTGATAAAAGTAGGCGAACGTCATTTGAAATCGTCTAAAGCCAGAACAATCAGTATTGATACATGTGCAAAAATTGCCAAAATATCACCCAACATCATCAAAAATGCAATTAGTAGCGGATTAATCAAATCCTCTGACTGGAAAGCAGATAACTCAACTTTAAAGCTAATTGAGCTGAAGAAGTTGCAAGAGCTGCATAAAAACAGACAACTCAACCTCCCTCTGTGAAGAGGGGGGCATTGTTTTACAAATAATCTAAGAGGTTGCTATTAATAGCTTTCTACTGTCTTAGAGTAATTCTTTAACTAATACCTGTGCTTTCTCAACATCAAAAGTTCTTGCAGCATACCCTTGTGCAAGAATTTCTTGAGGTAAATACTCATCAAACTTATCTATAGTTTTTTCTGCAATAGCATCAGCTAAATCAATTGCTGATATGGTTTTATCATCTCGAAAGCTTTTAAGAGCCCCGATAACATGATCAATTAAGGTATTCTCAACTTCTATAATTCCTGCAAATGCACCCGCTCCAAACCCTTTGTGTATAAGTACTGCAACAAGTGTATTTACAACTTTATCACCGGCCCAAGGCAAAACAACGGCTGTATTGCCATGCTGTAAGAAATATGTACTTTCAAGTTTTGCAGTTTTAAAAAAGTCTGCCCCCTCTTTAAAAAGTGCTTGGGCAACTGCATCACCAAATTCAATTCTTTGTTCACCAACTTGAACTCTGTAGTCACTTTCTTTCAGAATTTTAAGCATTTCTTGTCTCACTACATCATGTACAGCCATCCCTGAACCACCAAATTTAGGTGGTTTCCCTCCTTTTGCATGCTGTACTGAAATCACTTTTTTGTCTGTATCTACTAGCTCAACCACCCAACGTTTACCCGCAAATACAATATGTTGGCCCTCTAAAATAAGGCTATCTACGGGTAATGTCCCTAGTGTTTTACTACCCGTTACAATTCTAAATTCTTCAGGGGTTTTAAAGACGGCATAAAACGTATAATGATTTGTTACTTTTTCACCCATAAAACCTAAAACCAGTTCACCACTTCCTAACTGGGTAATAAGATCTACCTTACCCATGTGAGATAGCAAATCTTTAAAATGAGTAACAGTAACTTGTTGGAATGGCCCGTCTTTACAAAGTAATACGTAGATTTGATCTGCTCTTATACCACCCCATTGCGCGATGAGAGCTAAAACTTGATGAAGTAATGTTGAAAAGTGATAGAGCGAAGTGTCTGCTGGTTCATACCATTTACTTGCAACCAATAACCGTATCATCGCTAGCGATTGAACCAATTCAAGCCGCAGTTTATCTACAATACTCGATTTTTCTGTAAGGTCAGCCTCAGTTATCAGCATTCGCAAAATACTAGCGCCACCACGCCTACCTGAACGACCCATGCGCTGCCGTAAACTTGCAATAGAATGCGGCGCAGTAACTTGCACGACAGAGTTAACCTTGCCTATATCAATGCCTAACTCCAAAGTCATAGTACACACTGCTGTCGTGGGAATTTGATCTTGCTGAAGCCGAGCCTCAAGTGATTCTCGCATTTCTTTGGCTAACGAGCCGTGATGTGGAAAAAACTCGTTAGGCACAGTGTTGCTCTCACACATCTCTGCAAGAGTGGTCGCAATACTTTCGGTGCGACTTCTGCTATTTGCAAACACTAGGTGGTTTCCACCACGGCAAAGACCATATAAATCGTTACATACGGTTTGCTCCGCAGTAACCGTCTCATCTGCCACAACAGCGCTCTCAATATATCCCTTCACTTGCATTTTTAACGATGATGAAGACTGCGTTTGCTTTATTATTTTACAAGACAGTGATTTATTAGGTCTTAAAGATGCTGGGACACTTTCTAAGTTACCTAAAGTGGCACTTAAAGCCGGTTCTGGGTATTGGTGAGTTTATACGGCCTACAAGGTGTTCTAAGCGGTGCAGTAAGCTCAACAAGTGATGGCCTCGCTCTGTGCCAATAAATGCGTGAAATTCGTCTATAACTATGTGCTTTAAATTCTGAAAAGCAGACTTTACCCAGCCACTGTCTCTTATTAATAATGACTCTAGGGACTCTGGCGTTATTAACATAATGCCTGATGGATTTCGTTTCAGCTTATTTTTTCGACTTTGAGGACTATCACCATGCCAAGGTGTAACTTGTATGTTTAACAAATCTGACAAGCTTTCTAGCCTTCGGTCTTGATCGTTTATTAACGCCTTTAGTGGGCTGATATATAAAATGCCCACACCACTTACTTCATCTGCGATACTACTTATTGCAGGTAAAAAAAATGCTTCGGTTTTACCTGCGGCAGTAGAGGCACTAATAAGCACATCAGTATTGCCTGATAGGATAGGGTCAATTGCTAAACATTGAATCTCTCTGAGCCGATCCCAGCCTTGTTTAAAAATCCACTGCTGAATGCGCAAATCGAGCTTTTCGTGTGCGTCAATCATAATTTGAAGTCAGCTAGCTCATCGTCTTCAGATTCAATGTCTAGCTCTACATCGGAAGGTTTTTCCTCTGCAATATCAACATTTTTTATTAAGCTGTCCCACGAAATATTTGGATTTTGATCAATCACGGCAAGCATATCTAAAAACGCTTTGATCGTATTTCTTGGCGTTCTGAAGTAAGCGTCTCCAATTGTTTTACTGCAATGGACTAAAAATGCTTTGAGGGACTCGTCAGGTACTAAATATAACGATTCATCGCCTGATGCAAAAACATGTCTAAGGTTTTTAAGTAGTATAAATAACTCTTCTGGCGTTAAACTTGCCAAGTGTAATGCAGGGGATGAGTAATCAATAACACCGGCTTGTTTTGCAAATGTGTTGCCAGCTAGGCGAGATTGCAGCGCCTCATAGCTATATAACCCTTTTCTTGGATCAAGTAAAAACTCGGGTGTACCACCGAGTAAAAACCCTAAGTACTCAGCCGATCCTTGTAAGCAGTCGTTGAGTATTCTAAGAATTTGCTCGTAATTTGATAATCGTGCTTGGGTGCTATTGAGTTTGTATAAATTTACCATTTCATCGAGGTTAACTAATAACCCTTCGTAGCCAGCTTGCCTTACAAATAAACTCATAAGCTTTAGAGAGTCATAAAACGAAGCATCTGAGATAATACTTCTTATACCAAGATCTTTGCGAGCATCTGTTTTTGTTGCATATTCTGCTCTTAACCATTTTACAGCGTTGTTCTTAAGTTGCTCGTTATCTGTTTCATGGCCAGTCCAGTATGCTTCTATAACTTTTGCAAAGTCGTAACCACCTACAAGCTCAGAGAGAGACGCGAGCCTTTCGTGAATCACTGTGGTTATTTCTTTGCTTGTATTATCTGATTCTTTTCGTGCCTCGGTAATAAACTTTTCAACCACACTGGTCAATGCATTACCATCAGGCTTATTACGAGTAGACATGTTTCTCATTAACTCAGAATACAAGTTTCTGGCTTGTCCAGATGATGCATGAATACGACGATCGGGAGATAAATCTGCATTAACAGTAACTAACTTTCGCTCTAATGCGATCGCTCTTACAACACTTAAAAAGAATGTTTTACCTGAGCCGTATTCGCCAATAATTAACCGAAAAGCAGAGCCGCCCTCTGTCACTCTGTCGATATCTTTAATGAGCGCTTTAAGCTCATTACCACGACCTACTTGTATATGCTGTATGCCGACTTTTGGGGTAACACCCGATTTAAGAGACTGTATAATTGCATCGCGCTCTTTTGATCTAATTTTTTTTGCTGCCATTGTTATAACTCCCTTATCTCTTTGACTATTTCTTCATCAATGTATATATCACCGTCGTCATCAATTACTGGTGCATCCACTAAATCAAATGACCAGTCATTAATGGTTTCTATAGCACCATCGACCATTAATTTTAGCTCACTACACATTTGGGCTACCTCTTCGCGACCCCATTGCGCTTTAGCGCATAGCTTTTCAAACAACTGACTATGAGCCTGATCTAATCCATCAACTTCGTTTGTCAGCTCTGGGACTTCAATATAATCGCTTTCATCTTCATCTGAGGTAAAGATCTGTTCCAGCATGTTTTTAGCTTCTGTTGTTTGGCTTTCATGAAGGGCTAATATTGTTTCATCTAAGCTAAACTCTGATGAGCTTTGACTACGTGGCGCTGGCTGGTGACTACTTGTAGTAAGCTGATGAATATCACTCGTAACAGACTCTTTATCCAGTCCTAAATTTGTGTAGAGTTTTTCGATTTGCTTTACTTCTCTGTTATCGACATTGCCATCTGCTAGCGCAATAGACAGAATAAACCTTTTCACAAATTCTATTTCTTTTACACCTAAATTATTAAGTCTATTTTTTAAACCCGTATTATCCGATGGTGTAACTAGTCGCCATGTAAGATAAGCCTTTAGAGATCGCTTTTCTATATCCGTTAATTTTTCATCATGAGCAATTAGCTTTTCTAGCTCAGAACTTTCTGATTCATCCACAACCCCATCTATATTTGCAACCATAGCACCTAAACGCAGTGCGACACCCACTTGGTTAAACGCATGACTAGGGACGAATTCTTCCTCATGCCCTGGAGTAAATAGTACAAGTTTGCCATCTAATTTGGGTTTTGTATGGTGGTAACGTAAGTCAGGCGCAATACCAATATCAGCAAAGTTCGCTAAGTTATAAATGAGCTCACCTTCTTTTTTATTTATCGCTTTCGGTGTTGGTAAGCCTGTTTGCAACCAAAATTCAGATACATCTGTTACCCCATCATTTTCTAAAATGATGGCCTTAGCCCACGCTTTAAACTTTTCGATTAATGGTGACGGTTGACTGCTAGCAATGACACGAGGCAACAGCATTAATGCAGCTAAATCATCTTTGCTTGTATCAGCCTTAGCTAAATAACGGCTATAACTAGCTAGCTCCTCAGTGACTTTATCTGCTATTGGAATAAGCTTTTTTATAGGTGCTTTTAATATGCTCGGATCAGGCAAACCGTCGAGTAAAATTTTAATACTAGGGATACCACCGCTGGCGGCAAAGTACTCTGCGTTTAATTTGGTTTTATTGGGCTTCACTTGCATTCCCTCTGGGAATTTTTGCTTGTAGTAAAGTTTAAAAAGTGAATCAAACTCTATATCGCAGCGCCTAGCTGCGGTTTTTAAATTGTATTGGTCTGTATTTTTAATCCACTCAAGTGCTAACTCATCACTCACTCTTTCTGTAGCAACGATTTGCTCTGAAAGACGTAATTTAAAAAGTAGTGAATGACGTGTCTTTGGTAATTTATGCTTTCTACATTCAAATAATTTAGGTTTAACTAAATACATAAACTCTAAGAGATTTGCTGAATAACAAGCAAAAGAGCGATTTGAAGCAAACACTTTATGTAAACGAAGTACTTCATCAAAAATATCTTCAAATTGTTCCTCTTCAATTTTATTATCTTGACCATTCTCAACAACAAATCTTTCAAATCCGTAAAAGTACAAAAATACAAAGCCTATTGGGGTGTTGCCCGCACTTCTATCGGTTGCTAACCAATCAAGGTAGGCACCTCTAGACTCTTTAGATAATAAACCGTAGCTTGGCCAGTAGCCTAAAGATTCATCAGTTGGGAATTCGTTTGAATTAGTCCGTGGTGATATTACTGGTAAGTCTGCACAAATTAATGCTGGTTCAGAGCGATAACCAACCAATGATTCCATCACCCCACCTACGTACAGAAACCCTTTTAACTTTCGACTGTGAATAGTAACTTCTTGACCCTTGCTTAACCATTGAGCTTGTTTACCCTTATTGATATAGGTGTCTTCAGATACATTACTCTCAAAAATATTAAATGTGGCTAAATCGTCTTCAGAATTTCTCGAACTATGGGCACGCTCTATAATTGTGGGAGGTGTATTAACAACAGTGATGCGAGGTTTTGGACTAAGCTGCTTTGAAGTTGTTAATTCATTTGTTTGTTTGTGTAGCTCAACACTTACTGATGCATTATTAATTTTAATAGACTTTATTGGGCTGCTTTCGTCATTTTGAAGATCAGATATAGAAGACTTAGAGGCTGACTTATCAAGAGTGTCTTTTATGTTCGGGCTTGGATTACCTAGTGATCCAGATTTTGCTTTATTTGAATTTGAGCGTGGACTGGTAATTAACCAAATTATCAATATAACAACTGCGATTATAAAAATGAATTCCATGTAATATCCCTTTAAAAATGGTTGGTACCATTTTGGTATTTAAAACTCCATATGCTACTAACATACCACTAATAAATTCAGAAATGTATAATACTGCTGCTAAGTAGTTTCAATTATTCTTAATCAAAAAAATTGTCTTTAATGAAACCTCTTTTGTATAAGGTTCCTCGAACATCCCTATAGGATGTTAAGTTTGCGAAATATGAAACTAACATGGGCTTGGTTCATAATTAGTAACTGAACGCACATTAGGTCACCGCTATATCGTCTAAAAAATCTCAACTTATACGTGTATATTTAAAAAAAATCTCACGTTATGCGTGGTGTGAGATTCTCACATGGCTAATTAAAAGCTATAAATTGGCCTTTTTCAGTGTGTGAGATTCTTATGTGATGTATGTATGATCAATAAAGCAAATGGGTAGAAATTTAAAATTAATAAATAATTAAATTTGGGTTTCTCTAATTTAGCTACAATGCATGAATATCTAGAGTAATATTCATTGTAGGTACATTGTTATTATGGAGATATTTTTATTTACGCAGCGCCTGAGCTTAATTAACTTATCCCGCACTTGCCATAAGAAAAAGTACAAAAAAGTGCAACCATAAAAATTCTTTAGATGATGCATCACCTTAGTATAAGTAAGCAATATAACTGAGCTTATGTATCGATGGGAAAATAATAGAACGTCATTTAACCTTTGCTAAGGCTGAATTGAGTAGTCATTAATTTCATCTTATAAAAAGCGACTTCGGTAGCTTTTTTTTCCTTTTTGTTGCTGCATACTTTATCCTACGTCATAATCTAACGTCCTATTAAAACGCGGAATTTTTATGAACTGGCTTGCACAATTACCTACCCAACGAACCCCGTGGCTTTTATTTACAGCTATCGTTTTTTTACTTGAAGTTACCGCTCTTTTCTTTCAATACAAAATGGGGTTAGCGCCTTGCATAATGTGTATATATCAACGCACTGCAGTATTGGGGTTATTAGGCGCAGGGATTGTAGGCTCAAGTAAACCACAAAGTAAAACTGTGCGTATGATAGCGTATGTTATTTGGGGAATATCGAGTGTTTGGGGATACTTAATTGCTCGCGAACATATTGATATGCAGACCACCACAGACCCTTTTGCATTTAGCTGCGAGTTTGAACCAAATTTCCCATCATTTATGCCACTACATGAATGGATACCTAGCTTTTTTCAAGCTACCGGGGATTGTGGAAATATAGATTGGCAGTTTGTTGGCATGAGCATGCCTGCTTGGATGGAAGTGATATTTGGGATTTTCTCACTAACGCTATTTATTATAATTATTGCCCGTTTATCAATTAAAAAGTCGATTTGATATGTTTACATTTTTTTCAAGCCAATTAGACCAGCTTAAGCATTTAAAAGTACGCCAGCGTCAAGACGTAATTGCGCTTGCATTAAGTCAGCTATCGCCAACTGATAAAGTTCTATTGCGTATTATAAAGTTGCTATTACTTAGCCCACTATTTTTAATATTCACTGTATTTAAAGGTTGGATATTAATACCATTTTTGATACTTGGCGGATTGTGCTATCCACTATTAACTACACCTATTGAAATTAACTTTGCTAAAAAGCACTTAAGCGATGCGCTAAAACAATTTAATCAGGGCGCCTAGCACCCTGATTACTATTTAGAAATATTAAAGTGTAAGTTTCCCCTCTAATTTAGCTAAAAGCTTTTTGCCAATCCCTTTAACTTGCGATAAATCACTAACGCTTTTAAATTCGCCATTTTCTTCACGATAATCCACAATTGCCTGCGCTTTTTTCTTACCTATACCAGGTAACTTAGCAAGCATCTCTGCATCAGCATTATTTATACTAATTGTCTCAGCTTGAGGCATTTGCTTAGTTACTTCTGATAATTGTGCATACGCGGTAGTCGCGGGTAGTAAACATAATAAACTTATGATGAGTAAATTTTTTAACGTTTTCATTAAACTTGTCCTTATTCTTCTTTTCTTAATTTTGAGTATTGCTCAGGAAATCAATAAATAAGGAACTGTAAAGTTCATCACTTAAAGTGTACCTAAACGCATTATCACTATGATCCGAAATCCTGAAAATGCAGCTGGTACAACAAAGTGATTGCTTAACTAAAGTAAAGTTACCGTTTTTTGTCAAATTTAAGACACCTAAAAATTAATACTTCGCGCTTGCAAATTTACTTACAAACCATTACTGTACATAAAAACAGTAATCTAATGGTTTTTTAAAAACCACGGTGCCAAGCAATTTTGCAGGAGAAATCATGGCTGTTGTTGTTAAATATGTTGTAGAACGAAACGGAGTCGAGCGTATGACGTTTACTACCAAAAAAGAAGCTGATGCTTATGACAAGATGCTCGATATAGCAGAATCACTTGAGCTGATGCTAGAAAAGGTAGACGTACCGCTTAGTGAGCAACAAATTGAATCACTTGCTTTAGAGATAGCGAAAAGCAAAGATGATTTTATGACCATATTAAAAGGTGGCAAAGATCCAGCTGTTACCAAAGCGCCAGCAAAAAGTAAAAAGTCAGATAACGTTGCATCAATTGAAGATAACAACGATAAAAAAGTAAGTTAATTCATAGAGTGTTCCCTCCTCGAACGGGACAAACTAAATAAAAAAGGGAGCAACTAAGTTGCTCCCTTTTTTATTATACTAATTCGCTTAATTAAATGATCTCTTTAGGGTGGAAAAACGTGTTGATAGCTAGGCAAAAATTCGATATTTAGTTGTACTAAATGAGAATTTTTTAACGCCGGTAGCAACACGTTTAGCCCCGCAAAATGATTAAGTATTATTGCGGATTGGTATTAATTACTACTCACTTTAAAATAAGTAGTAATTGCTAATTAAAGCTCTTTTTCTACTTCATCAAATAAAGCAGTGATGTTTTGCTCAGGCTCTTTTGTTACTAAGCTAACAACAACAATTGCAATACTCGCTAAAATAAAGCCCGGTACTATTTCGTACATAAAGCTACTTAAGCTTTCACCATTGATAGTAAATGGTCCATATATCCAAATTAGCACAGTAAATGCGCCTACTAACATACCAGCTAACGCACCAGCAAAGTTCATGCGTTTCCAATAAAGGCTAAACAATACCAGTGGTCCAAACGCAGCACCAAAGCCAGCCCACGCATTACTTACTAGGTCTAAAATAGAGCTATCTCTGTCGTAAGCTAAATAAATAGCGAACATAGCAACTACGGCAACACTTATACGGCCAACAGCAACTAGCTCTTTATCACTGGCATCTTTACGTAAGAATGTTTTATAGAAATCTTCTGTTAATGAACTTGAACTAACCAATAATTGAGATGAGATAGTACTCATAATCGCAGCCAAAATTGCAGCAAGTAAAAAGCCAGCAATAAGTGGGTGGAACAGCAACTCAGAAAGAATTAAGAAAATTGTTTCAGGGTCTTCAACTACAATGTTGTTCTCATAAGTATAAGCTGCACCAAATATACCAGTACCAACAGCACCAATGGCAGCAACAATCATCCATGTCATACCAATACGGCGTGCTTTAGGCATATCTTTAACACTACGTACCGACATAAAACGAACAATGATATGTGGTTGGCCAAAATAACCTAAACCCCAAGCCATTGCAGAAATAATACCTAATGCAGAACCTGCACCAATCCAGTTAAGCATATCTGGATTTACGCTATGTAAAGTTGATTCTAAAGGTTGTTCAAGCAAAGAGTATGCAACCGTTGGTACTAGAATAAGTGCAATGAACATAATACAACCTTGCACAAAGTCAGTTAAGCTTACAGCTAAAAAACCACCAAACAAGGTATATAAAACAACTACGCCCGTTGTAATGTATAAACCCATTTCATAAGTTAAACCAAATGAGCTTTCAAACAATTTACCACCAGCGACAACACCAGATGAAGTATAAAGAGTAAAGAAAACAATAATTACCACAGCTGATACAACACGTAATAGGTTGGATTTATCATTGAAGCGATTTGAAAAGTAGTCTGGGATGGTTATAGAGTCATTTGCTTTTTCAGTGTAAACACGTAATCTCGGTGCAACTAACAGATAGTTTAACCAAGCACCAATCACCAAGCCAATTGCTATCCATGTACTACTAAAACCAGTAACAAACATCGCACCAGGTAGGCCCATTAAAATCCAGCCACTCATATCAGATGCACCTGCAGACAGTGCAGCTACACTTGGAGATAGATTTCGTCCACCTAACATGTAACCAGATACATCGTCAGTAGATTGCTTATATGCATATAGTCCGATACCTAACATTACAATAAAATATAATGCTAGTGAAATAATCATTCCTGTTTCCAAATTAGCCTCCGCATAATTATTAATAATAGGCTTTAATCCAAATAATGACTCTTAAAATTTTATAGTTAAGACACTATTGGGGTAAAAACCATTCTCGCTGACTATATCATGCTTGATAATAAAATCTCCAACTTGTTGCCCTCACCTGATACAAAAATACTCATGTTGAATAATTTTAAAGCGAATTGGTGAAATATAATAAATTAAATACTAGAAAGACCTTAATTTTTAATGATAATTTATTAATCTAGCAAATATACGTAATGCTATTTTGAGTCTTTTGCCATATATTATTACAATAACTAATTAGATTACTCTTACGGAACTGTTTATGTATTTTTACGCTGCACGCCAACCTATTTTAGACAGAGATAAAAAGCTCATCGGATATGAACTTTTATTTCGCGATGGCGTTGATAACGTATTTCCCGATATAGACGGTGACGAGGCAACTACACGACTAATTGAAGGTAGTCAGTTTAATTTCGGCTTAGAAGATTTAACCGACAATAAACCCGCCTATATAAATTTCACCCTAGAAACGCTATCAAAAGGCTACCCAACACTACTGGGCAAAGATACTGTAGTTGTAGAAATCCTTGAAACTGTGCAACCTGGGAAGCGATTATTAGCCATAGTGAAAGATCTAAAAGATAAAGGTTACACTATTGCTCTTGATGACTATATTCATCAGCCTGTTTGGCGCCACTTTTATCCATTTATTGATATTATTAAAATAGACTTTTTAGCATCTGATATAGATACAATAAAAACGGTTCTTAATGATTTAAAACTGCACTCGCATATTAAGTTACTTGCCGAAAAAGTAGAAACCTATGAAATTTACCAACAAGCTCTAGAGCTTGGTTTTGATTATTTCCAAGGATTTTTCTTCTCAAAACCTGAAATGGTACAAAGTAAGGCTCTACCGCCTTCAGAAATGGCATTAGCTGAATTACTTTACGAAACATCAAGCGTTGATATGGATCTTAAAAAAATCACTGATGTGTTTGAGCGTGATGTAAACCTATCTTACAAATTACTTAGGTATTCAAATTCTGCTGCCTTTGCAAGGCGTGCTGAAATAAGTACCATTAAGCAAGCCCTTATAGTGCTTGGCGCTAACGAAATTAAAAAACTATTATCATTATTATTTGCAGCGCAAGTATCAGCAGATAAACCTATAGAGCTAATTAGGCTATCGCTTACGCGCGCTCGTTTTGGTGAGTTACTCGCTATATCCCATGGACAATTTAAAGATACCGGCATGGCATTTTTAACCGGTATGATGTCTCTTATGGATGCTATTTTAGATGAGAGTATGGAAAGCGTTATGAAAAAGCTTCCACTTTCGAATGACATAAAAGCAGCGTTATTAAACGATGAAGGCTTGCTGGCAAAATATTTAAACTTAGTTAAGTATTATGAACAAGCTAACTGGTCAGCCGCAAACGAATTAACGAAAGAGCTAAACCTAGGTGAAAAAGTTCCTGATGCCTATCATGAAGCACTGACTTGGGTTAATGAGCAAATGCAGTTAATAGTTAACGAAAAATAAGTAACCCGAACTCTGGTTAAAACATTTACTAATATATTGAATTATAATGATATCTAAGTTTATTTTTCTCTAGCCAAAGTTCAGATTCTATATAAACAGTAAATAAAAACGCCAGCATTTAGCTGGCGTTTTTATTAGTGGCTTCAATTATAAACTTTCTAAAAAGTCTTCATCAAAATCAGCTGGCTCTTCTTTAACTGGTGGATTGCCATCGTACAGCTCATAAATTTGACGCTGGAAGTAAATATCTTTTACAAATAAGTACGGATCAAGTGAATCATTTAATAGCCCTTCTTGTGGTATTAAAGCTGCACGCGCCTCAACTGCTTTTAAAACAAATACTAAAATAGTTTGTGGAGTCGTTAGCGCAACTTCAGGTAATACAAAGTTATCGACTACATCACCGGTCAGGTTACGTGCTGTTGTTGGCCCCATACCTGGTAGCATTAAATAGGCGCCATCACCTACGCCCCATACACCCAACGTTTGTCCAAAGTCTTCATCGACTATTTCAAGACCTAGTGAGCTTGCAACATCAAAGATACCAAACAGACCGACAGTAGAGTTAACTAAAAAGCGTGCTAAGCTCACACTTGCATTACCCGGTTTACCTTGCAAACCCGCATTGATCATATCTACAGGTGCGGTGATATTACCTGTAAAATTAACAATACCGTTTCTTACCGGTACAGGCGTTACTTCAACATAACCTACAGCAACTGGGCGCAATAAATAAGCATCCAGTACATCCATATTAAAGTCATATAATGGACGATTAATACTTTGCAGCGGATCTCTGTCATCTACTTTGCTTTGAGGTACTTGAGCACAGCCGGCTAGTATCAATAAACATAAAAAAGTAAAACTGTGTTTTAACATCTAACGTCCTTAAGGTATTAATGTATCAATTTGAAGTTGGTAGTCACTTACACTTTCACGCTTTAACGCCTGTGAATGACCTTCTAGCTCACCAGAGCTTGGCATAACAGAGTCATCGATAGAAATACGCGCCGAAATAATAATATTTTCTGCACTAGATAAGTTAAGCCCTGCAACCATTGCACTACTATCACTCAACTCAACTGTAATTGGAAATGAATATTTAGTCAGCTTAACAGCAGCTAATGGCATAGGTGAGCCAGTTGCAGCTTTTGCAAATATAAACAAAATACCGTCTTTTGGCTGTTTATCAATAAGCTCTTTTGCAATGTCGACTGTAACTGCAATAGCACCCGTTGTAGTAGTAACTGGCATAACTGAGCCTTCACTTTGCATTTGTTGCTCAATATCAGCAATACGTTCGGAGATCATGTTATAACGTGAATCATTTTTTTCCATGCTCGCCAATAAAACTTCAAATGCAGTTTTAGCTTGCGGCCAATCTTTACGTTCATACGCTATCAGGGCTAGTAACGAAATAGCATCTAAATTAGTAGGCTCAACGTTTAGCACTTTTGAAAGCATACCTGCCGCGCGAGTCATATTAGCTTCGCTACCTTCAAGTAATAAAACCTGACTGTAACTAATAAGAACCTGCATATTATCAGGGTTCATACGTAGTGCTTTATCAAATGACTGCTGCGCCATGTCAAATTCATTAAGCGACATAGCCACTCGACCAAGTAGCATCCAAGCAACTTCATCATCGCCAGAGCGGCTAAGTTTAGTACGAAGCGCCAATGCAAAAGCCTGCAGCTCATTTTGACTAAGCGGCTCACCTTTTTGCATTACAGCACGCTCGCCATAATCAGCTAAATTATCCATTGCGTCATGCCAAGCCGAAATTTGCTGCTGACTGCCTGTAAAACTATAAAAAATCCCTGTAAGTGCAAGAACAAATGCACCGCCTGTTAAAGCAAAAATACGGTTATTACCTTTGCTGTTAAGTGATTTCTCTGGTGATAGCTCGTTCAATAAGCGACGTTTTAATTCAACAATTGATTCTGCGTGGTTTACGCTATCAATGCGTTGATTATCTAAATCAGTTTGCAAATCGACTAAACGCTGCTCATAAATACTAATTAATTCAGCATTGGCGTTATGAGTAATCGTTTGAACACGCTCTTTTTTTAAAAAAGGTATCATAACAAAGCTAAGAGCAACCAGTGTGAGTAAGGCAAAACACGCCCACATTAAAATCATTTAGCTTTGCTCCTGACGTTTATTTTGTTCAATTAGCTTCGCTAGCAGCATTTCATCGTCGCTGCTCCATGTTTGTTTTACTGATGCTTTTCGTTGGCGAATAACAATAAAACCAAAGCCAACAATTACAATTAACACAGGTAGTACCCACAGCACTAAAGTAGCGGGTGTAACAGGTGGGTCGTAATGAACAAAATAGCCAAAGCGGTCAATCATATAATCAATCACTTCGTCTTTACTTTTACCTTCTTTAACCAATACGAGTACTTTATCGCGCAAGTCTTTAGCAACAACAGCGTCGGAGTCCGCAATGTTTTGATTTTGACACTTAGGGCAACGTAGCTCTTTGGTTAACTCTTCAAACAATATTGCTTGTTTGTTGTTATCAAATTGATAGCGATCTTGCTGTGCAAACGCACCCATGCTTACAAAAAGGCTAAGCGTAAGTAGTAACCACTTCATTATTTAAGCTCCTGCATAATTGGCGCAAATTTAGCTCGCCATACTCGCGGATTTATATCACCGGTGTGATGTAACAAAATAGTGCCGTTTTTATCGACTAAAAAAGTTTCTGGCGCACCCGACACGCCTAAATCCAAAGACAAAGTACGGTGTAAATCTAAAATATTAAATTGGTAAGGGTCACCTGCACGTTGCAGCATATCAGTGACTTCGCTGCGAAGTGATTGCATATCAAACGGGCCATCAAAATCAGAGTCGTAACCTTGTACGTAATATAGTCCAATAATTTTAACGCCTTGCTCACGTAACTTAGTTAAATAACCAAGTTCGACTAAACATGTTGGGCACCACGTACCCCATACATTTAATAAGTAAACTTCACCTTTTAACGACTCGTTGGTCCACTGCTTATTGTCTTGCATTAAATCAGGTAAATTAAACGCTGGCATTTCTTGACCTATCCGCCCTGTTTGAATTTCACGAGGGTTGGCAAAAAGACCTTGGTATAAAAATACACACACAAAAGCAAACACTAAAAGCGGCGCAATAGCTAAAATTTTACGGTTCATAAAACACTCTCCGGTACATCTTTACGGGCTGTTTTAGCTGATGTACGGTAACGTTTATCAAACAAAATCATGAAACCTGCAAATGACATAAGCACGCCACCAATCCATATCCAGCGTACAAATGGTTTATGATAAATGCGAAGTGACCATGCATCACCACTTAATTGCTCACCTAATGCTAAATATAAATCACGTTTAAAACCGGCATCTATTGCCGCCTCAGTCATAAACTGCATACCAATGTCATATTTACGTTTTTCAGCGTGTAAACGTGTTACTAGCTCATTATTTTTAAGCACAGATACAACGCCCGCATGACCGCTGTAGTTTGGCCCACGAATAGTTTTAACGCCATCAAAGCGATATTCATACTCATTAAGCTGTGCTATTTCACCCGGTTTCATCGATACATCTCGCTCTACTGAATAAGCAGAGGTAAGTGTTACGCCCGCAATAATAAATGCAATACCAATATGCCCAAGTACCATAGCCCAGTAACTTACAGTAAAGCGTTTTAAGCCTTCTTTTAAGCTCCCGTGCACAGCTGCTTTGGTGTAAATATCAATCCCTGTTGATATTGCAATCCAAACCGCCAGTGTTGTCGCTAATAACGTAAGTGGTTTTACTAAATCGTAACTTGAGAATAACCAAGCGCAGGTAATCACAACACTTGCTAATACGCCCATTAATATTTTGTTTTGCAAAAAAGCCCACTTGTTTTGCTTCCAACGTAAAAGTGGTCCGATACCCATCAAAATAGCAAATGGTACTAAAATTATTGCAAACATCTTATTAAAAAACGGTTCGCCAATAGAAATGCTACCTAAGCCCATTTCTTTATGAACCATTGGCAACAATGTACCTAACATAACAATTAATGTAGCAACAACTAAAAATATATTATTGAGCCATAAGGCCACTTCGCGCGATACCAGCTTGTATCGTCCTTCACTGTGAACTTGTGACACACGCATTGCATATAAAGCCAAGCCACCACCGACCACTATGCCTAAAAAGGCGAGTATAAATAAGCCTCTATCGGGGTCTGTAGCAAACGCATGTACCGATACAATAATACCCGAGCGTACAATAAACGTACCTAGTAAACTTAAAGAGAATGCTGCAATTGCGAGTAATACTGTCCATGATTTAAATATACCGCGCTTTTCTGTCACACTTAATGAATGCAGTAATGCGGTTGCAACAAGCCAAGGCATAAGCGCTGCGTTTTCTACTGGATCCCAAAACCACCAGCCGCCCCAGCCTAGTTCTGAATACGCCCACCAGCTACCAATAGTAAGGCCTAAACCTAAGAAACCCCACGCAGTCATCGTCCACGGGCGTGACCACTTAGCCCATGTGTTATCAAGTTTACCTGTTAACAATGCCGCTATAGCAAAAGAGAAAGCAACCGACAGCCCCACATAACCCATGTACAGTAATGGTGGATGAATAATCATACCTGGATCTTGAAGCAGCGGATTCAAGTCACGCCCTTCTACCGGAAAATAAGGAAGTAGGCGCTCAAACGGGCTTGAAAGCAGTAAGGTGTACATCATAAAACCTACACCTAAAAAACCAAGTACACCCAGTACGCGAGCACGTAATACCCAAGGTAATGATTTAGAACGCGCTGCTACAGCAGCAGTCCAACCCGCTTGCATTACTAACCATAATAAAATAGCACCTTCATGACCGCCCCACGTAGAGGTGATTTTATAGTACCAAGGCAGCGTACTACTTGAATGATACGCTACGTAAGATACGGTAAAGTCGTCTGTTAAACTTGCATAAATAAGTGCAGCAAAAGAGATTAGTACAAAAGCAAACTGGCCTATTGCTAAAGATGGAGCCGCACGCATTAACCGAAGATTACCAGTATGCGCGCCCCAAAGAGGAAAAATACACAGTAAAACGCTTAGCACCATGGCAAGCGTTAAAGAAAAATAACCAATTTCTGGGATCATAGCTAATTACCACTATCTAAGTTGTATTTTGGTTTTTCGTGCTTAATACCTTTAACTGCCTCTGCAACTTCTGCTGGCATATATTCTTCGTCATGCTTTGCTAGTACTTCAAATGCTTCAATAACATTAGGCTCGACTAATACGCCCTGCGCTACAATGCCTTGCCCCTCACGAAACAAGTCTGGCAATATGCCTTGATAACGCACAGTCACTAATGGACCTGTATCTATTAGCTTAAAGCTTACTTGTAAGCTTTGTTCATTACGCTCAACCGTGCCTGGCACAACCATGCCGCCAATACGTAACTTTTGACCTATATGTGGTTTTTCTTTGTTAGGGCCTTTGCCATCAATTAATTCGCTTGGCGTATAAAAAAGATTAATATTTTCTTGCAGTGCATAAAGCACTAAACCAATTGACCCACCAATACCAAACAGTACGGCAATAATTACCAATAGGCGCTTTTTACGTCTTGGATTCATGAGATTTGTTCCTGCTTAGCTTTTTTAATTCGCGCTTCACGTATTATTTGTTGCTCCACTGAAGCCATAATACGTTTGGTGTCTCTCAAAGAGTTCACTAAAATACCGAGTAAAATAAGTGCGCATGTACCAAAAGAAAGCCAGACATAAAATCCATAACCTCCCATTGCAATAAAATCAGAAAAAGAGTCAAACTGCATAATTACCCCTTATTTAACAACGAGCGAACCCACGGTCGGTGCTTTTCTCGTTGCAAAATTTCATTTTTAAGACGAATTAAAGTCACTGTTCCAACAAAAGCAGCAAAGGCTAAAATATTAACCATAAGAGGCCAAAACATACTTGGATCTATTGCTTTTGTATCTAGCTTTGTAATGCTTGCACCTTGGTGTAACGTATTCCACCACTCAACAGAGTAATGAATAATAGGTAAATTAATTACGCCAACAATTGCTAAAATAGAAGCCGCACGCCCTGCTGACTTCTTATCTTCAAATGCATGGTAAAGCGAAAGCACGCCAAGATATAAAAATAATAAAATAAGCTCAGACGTTAAACGTGCATCCCATACCCACCAAGCACCCCACATAGGCTTACCCCATGCAGCGCCAGTAATTAGCGCTATAGCAGTAATACATGCACCAACAGGCGCAATAGCAATAACAGCAAGCTCGGCATTTCGTAGCTGCCATACAAGTGCAACAATGGCGGCAATGGCCATTGAGGAGTAAGCACCCATAGATAAAATGGCAGAAGGCACATGAATAAAAATGATACGGTAGCTGTCTTTTTGTTGGTAATCGGCAGGTGCAAAACCAAGCCCCCATACCCATCCAACAATCATACTAACTACGGTAACTACGGCAAAATAAGGCAGTAACGTATTGCATAACTGGTATGCACGCTCTGCTTTAGCATAGGGATGTAACCACTTCCACATTAACTTACACTCACTTTTAAAGCTGACGATATGGCAATTGGTGCGCTAATAATAGCAATAAGTAACATTGCACCAAGGATGGCAAGCTGCCCACTATAATCCAGTGACATTGTACTGGTATCGATAGCCGACGTTGCAAAAATCAAAACAGGAATATACAAAGGCAGTACCAGTAAACTCATCAAAATACCCCCTTTTTGTAATCCTACAGTAAGCCCTGCGCCTATTGCGCCAATAAAGCTCAATAGTGGAGTGCCTAATAATAATGTTAAAACAGTCGCTGTTAACGCCGTACTTTCTAGGTTTAACAACAATGCAAATAGCGGGGTCATTAATACAAGCGGTAAACCTGTTACCACCCAATGAGCAGCCACTTTAGCAAGTACGGTTAGCGATAATGGATAAGAGGATGCAATTAACTGCTCCAACGAGCCATCGTTAAAATCATCCCTAAACAACTTATCTAAACCCAACATGGTAGAGAGTAATGCGGCAACCCAAATAATACCTGGCGCCATTCTCGCAAGTAGACCGGGCTCAGGCCCTATTGCTAACGGAAATAATGAAATTACAATTAAGAAGAATAAAATAGGATTTACAATTTCGGCGCGCTGGCGAAACGCAAGTTTTACATCTTTGGTAAATACCGCACTAAATAGCAACCAATAAGAGTGTTGACGAGTCATTAGTGGCGATACTCCAGTGTAACCGTTTGTAAGTTACTAAAGTGGGTCGTTAAGTCTTGGTGGGTCGTTAATAAAATGGCACCACCGCTTTGTAAGTGTTCAGTAAATCGCTGCTGTAAAAAGGCGACACCGCTTTTATCAAGCGCGGTAAATGGCTCATCAAGTACCCATAATTTAGCATCACTTAACCAAAGCCTAACAAGCGCTACACGTCGTTGTTGTCCAGCAGATAGCATTCTAACGGGTACATCTTCAAGTCCAACAAGGCCAAGTTGCGCTAAAATAGGATATAAATCAGGCTCATTTATGTAGCCATTAATTTGTAACCAGTGGCGAACATTTTCAACTGCACTAAGCTGAGTACTTACACCTGTTTTATGCCCTATAAAAAGCAGATCTCTGGCATACTCTTCATAGTACTTAGATATAGGTTGATCTTGGAACAGAACAGACCCTTCATCAGGCACAGAAAAGCCAGCAATAATACGCAGTAGCGATGTTTTACCAGCCCCATTAGGACCCGCTAATTGCATGATTTGACCGCTATTAAGGCTAAAATTAAGATCCGCAAACAAACAACGATCTTGCTTGATGCAGGTGACGGACTTAATGTGTAACAAGATGACGATTCTCTCTGCCAAAAATTAGGCGTTAGTCTACCATAATGATAGGGTAATACGAATATTGCTTTATAATCGATTAACAAAAACTTGATTTAAAATAATGAATACACCAACGCAAATAACATTATCTAACTCATTGGTTATCAATCAATCTGCTCACAGCCAGACCAATGAGTTACCACAGTTACCTAGTGAGGTACTTGCGGCTAAAAACATCCAATTTTCGAAAGACTCGATTACGCTTGATGTATTTATTGATAAGCATTGGCAAACATTAAGGCTTGGCACTACAAGCGCACCACAAAACCTGCAAAAAATAGTCAGTGCTAACATACAGATCAGCCCTGATGGTAAGCAGCTCAACATCTCGCCAAACAGTACAACCCTTACTTTAAATCAGCCAGTACAATTGCAGCGCTTGTTAAATTATGTAAGCACGGGCACTGAGGTACAAAGCCAACCAATGGATGTACAAGTTGCTGTATCCCCTTCTCCCAAGTTAGTTATTGATAAACTCAACGCAAGTATTGCCATAAATAAAGACGTAGCCCAGTTACTTACAACTGAACAGCCCTTAAAAGTAGTTGTTAGTACGACTAATAAAGGCGCGCAGATTAATATTATTAACCGCTTTGCTGATACGGTTCACTCGCAACCACTTAGCCAAACTAAACTTACTAATTTACTCGCGGCCTTGTTACCCAGTGCACAGCTTCAAGTAACACCAAAACTGGCTATTTTAACTCATCCTCAAAAGTCAGGTTCATTTACAACAACTATCACTAATCAACAACTTGCCGAACTACCGAATACACCTATTAAAGTAAATTTAGTCAACCAGGCAGATAAATTATTTATTAAAACCGATACAAACAATATAAAAGTAACGCTTAACAACTCATTCTCAAAACCATTTAACGAGTTACTTTTAGCGCAAAAAAGCAATGCACCTGAAGTAGCCGTTTCTGCGAGTAATATTAAAGTAAATCCATTATTGACCCTAAATAGTCCAATAAAATCGTGGCTACAAAATAGTTTTAGTGATTTAAAAACGCGAATTAATGATGCGGTTAAATATTTTGAAAATAAACCTTTTGCTACAATAAGTAAATCTGAGTTAACGCAGCTATCAACTTCGCCCGCGCAACAAAAAACGTCTTTAGCTATACAACTGAGTGAATCACCGCTAAATAGAGTTAACATTACTCAAAGTGTGAGTACTGCGTTAAATAACAATACGAGCAATATTTTGCCAGAGCACTTTTCAAGGCTCCCGCCGATTGTACAATTAACGCAACTAGTAAAAGGAAGTGTTAGTGTTTGGCAAACACCTGCAAACACAGCAACAACCTACACGCCAATAACAAATAATACTACCTCAGGTGAAGTGGCGAGCGCTAAGCTAAGTGATTTAAAAGCAAGCCAATTAAAACCCCTTATTACTAGTGAAAACAGTAAACCGAACGCCTTGGTTAACCCTACCAATGAAGTAGTCACTAAGGGACTTACCACCTCCTCAGCACAGCTTGCAATAAACGATAACAATCAAAACAACACAAGCACAGTGAACTCTAAAAGCATTACCTTGTTAACTGAGCCGTTATCTAATGCACCCTCTCGTAGTCAAATGCTACAACCAATAGAAGCAAAACTATTAAGTACATTATTAAAGCTTCCTGATGCCACAACCCCTACAGATAGGCTGGCTTACAATAAACAACTTTTAAGCAGTCAAATTACTGATATTACAGATAAGGCAACAAAAGACACCCCTGATTTAACTCGCTTAATTAATCAGGCATTTAACCGTATGGTTTCAAGTAATAACATAAACCCTGCAACCATACAGCGTGAGATACTTGCTACTTTACAGCCCACTCAACTAGCGGGTGATATGCTGCAAAGTAGTTTCACTAAAGGGCTTGAACAGGTGGCTGTGAGTATTTTAGCTGCGCCTCTCATTAGCCAATCAGTAACGCCTATCAGTTTTAATAATCAAACTGGCTTAGATGCTCTCTTACAAGTACTTATACCTACTTTTAAAATGGGTAACACGGGAGCAAAAATGCTTGAACAGCTTCAACAAGCTCAAGTACAAGCTTTGGCCAGCGAAATCGTACACGTTAAAAACACACTTACCCAAGTGAGTGTCTCAACACCAAATCAACAGCCAGACACAAACACGCTTGCACAATTTTTATTACCGATGAGATTACCTCCAGAAGCAGCTCAAACAGAAATAACACTTGGACAGTATAAAAAGCCAAGCGCCGGTAAATTAGAAGATAAAAATGTATGGTTTGTCAGATTAAACTTTGATTATGCCCAACTTGGGCAGCTACAAATTACTGCTGAGTTAATGGATAAAGCACTCGATTGCCAGCTATTAGCCTCGAGCCAAGAAGTAAGTGCAATTGCTCACCCTCACTTAGATAATTTAAGATCAAAACTAGCTAAACATGGCTTACAAGTTGGCGAGCTCAATTTAAGGCGAGGCGATGCCAACAATCAGGCATTCTATAAATCTCACGCAATTATTAATATTAAGGTTTAGCTATGAGTGATACACCGATTAATAAATCAGCCATTGGGCTTTTGTACGAAGCTGGTAACACACCCACTGTAAGTGTTAAGGGGTTTGGTGAATTAGCTGATGAAATAATAGCAGCGGCTAAACTAAAAGGAATTATGATCCACGAAGATGCAGCACTTGCTAAAACGTTGTCGCATTTAGAGTTAGGAGAAGAAATTCCTAAAGAGCTTTATTATGTTATTGCAGAGCTTATTGCGTTTTCGTATGTATTAAGAGGTCAATTTCCGCCAGGTTGGCAGGATTTTCAAGGTAAGTTAAATATTAAGGCTTGAGCGAATTTATCCGCACATAAAAAAAGGCGCTAAGCACCTTTTTGTTTATGTAATGAAAATAGTAATTCGGCTTCTGCTCGTGGTAGTTCGCACTCGCGTATTACTTCATCAAGGTCTGCACCTAACTCAACCATTTTTACAGCACGAGAGTAAATTTTAGCATCAGGGTCATCGTATTTTTGCGCCGCTTGCTGTTGCATTAAATCTTGATTTTGTTGTTCGACTTCAAGCACTCGCTTACCAATACTTAAGAGCCCGGTTCTAATCTCCGAAATCTCACTGCGCAAAATATGAGTCTGCTCAGAGCTATCTTTAAGCTGCTGCGATACAGCATTAATTTCATTCGCGTGTTTATTTTTTAATGCAATAATTAACGCCAGCGATATAAGTCCTACCGCTAACGCTGATATAGCTATACTAAGTAACACCATAATTTATTTGGTAAAGCTTATATATCGCTTAACTCATCCCATTCGTCATCACTGAGTAACTTATTTAAATCAACCAAAATCAGTAATTCATTATCGCGGTTACAAACACCTTGAATAAACTTAGCGCTTTCTTCAGTACCAACATTTGGCGCACTGTCGATTTCAGAGCTGCGCAAGTAAACCACTTCCGATACGCTGTCGGCTAAAATACCAATAACTTGCTCTTCTGCTTCAATAATTAAGATGCGAGAGTTGTCAGTTGCATCAGCAGCTAGCAAACCAAAACGTGCGCGAGTATCAATAACGGTAACAACGTTGCCGCGTAAGTTAATAATACCAATCACATATGAAGGTGCACCTGGTACAGGAGCTATCTCTGTATAACGAAGTATTTCTTGTACTTGCATTACATTTACGCCGTAGGTTTCTTCCTCTAGCTTAAACGTAACCCACTGTAAAATTTCATCGTTATTATCTGCGTTTTTATTTGCTGACAGTAATTTATCTTGATTCATGCTATTACCCCGTAATGGTCATTACTACTGACGGCTATCTAAGCCTTTCTCTAATAATATATTTAAATTATCTACGTCTATCAAAGCACACATTTTTTCTTTTATAACGCCAGCAAGCCATGGGCGCTTGCTTTTATTTGTACGCCATTTTACATCTTCTTTACTCAATGTAATGTTATTTATCAACTTTTCAGCTAATAAACCCCACTGGCTATCACCTAGTGTAATCAAATATTGATAATCTAAAGATGCCTCTAATTTATCATCATATTTTTCTGGCATAACCCAACGCGCAGTATCAACAACATTAAGCTTTTCTTCTCTGTTGAGCATAACGCCTTTAAACCATTTCGGCTTACCAAACAAATGATTTACTTCACCTAATTGATGTATTCCACCAAGTGCTTTTAATGGCACAGCCAAGGTCAAGCCAGCAACTTCAAAAAACAATGCCTGAAATTCACCATCAAAATAGTCTGATTGGCTAGTAGTTACAATCTCCAGCTCTGGCTTTTCTATAGTAGTAATTGCAGGTGCTATTACTTCCTCGTCAACCACTTCATTAACTTTTTCAGTTTCAAACGCTGGCTCAGCTATTGGCTCAATTTCAACATTGAGCAAGTCATTATCAAATGTACTCTCTGCTGCTTTTAATTGTTCTTTAGGTTTTGAATGAATATGCTGTTGTGAATCATCTGGGATTTGCTCAAGTAATTTTGCAACTGGCTCAAGGTTATCTACAGGCTCATCTTCACATAACAAAGCCCCGAGGTATTGTTTCATTACTTTTTCATTAGCAAACAATTGCTTACTCATTCATTAACCTTGTTCAATTAAATATTCTAGCAGTGCTTTATATGCGTATACACCGCGCGAGCGAGGACAATACTCTACAGGTACTTTTTGTGCAAAGCTTGCATCTCTAAATTTGGTATCCACCGGTATCACACCTGGCCAAACTTTATCACCATATGTACTTTGCAATGTTTTGTATGCTTCTAACGATGCTTTAGTACGTTTGTCGTACATGGTAGGAATTATAGTATATTGATAATCTTTTGCTTGAGAGGATTGCATCAAATCCATAGTACGCATCATTCTATCAAGCCCTTTGAGTGCTAAAAACTCCGTTTGCACTGGCACTAAAATTCGCTCACTTGCTGCAAGCGCATTGACCATTAACACCCCTAAAACTGGAGGGCAATCTAAAATGGCATAATCGTAATGTTCGCTAATTTTTGCAAGCGCTTTTTTTAGTATTAACCCCATCCCTGTTTTATTACCCATACTTCGATCAAGCGTAGCTATTGCCATAGTCGCAGGTAAAATATCCAAGTTTTGAAGTGTTGATGGACACAAAGCTTGGAGTATCTCTTCACTTTGCATACTTGTACCACGGGCAAAAATATCGTACACACTGACTTCTAAATCCTCTGAGTCAATGCCAAAGTAATAAGTGAGTGACGCATGAGGGTCTGTATCTATAAGCAATACACGTTTACCTTGTAATGCCAAAATACCGGCAAGGCTCACTGCGGTTGTTGTTTTACCAACCCCTCCTTTTTGATTAGCGACAGTCCAAATCTTCACATTACATCCTAATTACTGTTCATTGCGCGTTGTTATGCGAATACCACCATGAGGCAAACGAATTATTTTTATTGTATCGTCATCTGAAGGAAGTTCAATTTCAGGTTCAATCACTGCAGGCTCATCAGCTTGCCCGTCACTTTTAACCTCTTGTTTTGGCGGTAATCCATACTTAGAAAGTGCGATAACAACTTTACGATTTTCTGCGCGCCCTTGTTCTGTATCGTTACTTGCAAAAGGTGAATATTGGCCATAACCTTCTATCGCCATTCTAGCTGAATTAATGCCTAATGCTTCCAGCTCTACTAAAATTGACGTGGCTCTAGCTACCGACAGCTCCCAGTTCGAACGAAATATCTCATTACGAATACTTTCATCATCAGTATAACCTCGTACTCTTACATAGTTATCTACTGGTGCAATAATATCTTTAACAATCTTGACGACCTGCTTTGCTCGAGAGTGTGCAACTGAACTACCGCTTGAAAATAACATACCTGAGCTTAGCTCTATAATCAGCCAATCTTGGTTAAGCTCTAAACTGGCTTCTCCATCACGGATTTCATCAATAAGCGCTGACTGTAATTTAATTAATAAACTATCAAGAGGTTTGCCTAAATACTTTTGCTGGATATTGCTTGTATCACTTTGGCCGTCGAGTAGCTCAGGACCTTGCTCTTCTTTTAATATACTTTCGCCATAAAGAACTTCTTGTTCAGGTGTCACTCTATCTGTCAATATTCCATTACCGTTGACACCTTCACCTTGCTGGGAGTATTGGCGAGCTGACTTATCAAAAACCTGTTCAAGGGAATCTGACAATATTTGGAATTGTTCTTCTTTATTAATCGCTATCGCATACAGAACCACAAAAAAAGCAAACATAATAGTCATGTAATCGGCATACGATACAAGCCAACGTTCGGTATGTTGACTTTTAGCAGCAGAGTGACGAAGTCGTCGGCGTAACATGTTATTCGTCCACTAAATTAGGGCGCTCTACACGATAGGCTTCAAGCTTTAATTCTATATTTACTGGGCTTTCACCTATGCTTATTGCAATAACGCCTTCAGCAAGCATTTCATGGTAAAGCATTTTTTGCTCTACACGCTGTTTTAACTTATTTGCCATAGGTAAAAACAATAAATTAGCTAAACCAACACCATAAATGGTCGCAATAAATGCCGTTGCAACGCCGGCGCCAAGCATTTGTGGATCGGTAATAAACGACATTGCCTGTATTAAGCCAAGCACCGCACCTAAAATACCAATGGTAGGGCTGTAACCCCCCATTGCTTCATAAACACGCGCGGCTTCAAGCAAACGATCGCGTTCTAGCAGTAAATCAATTTCAAGCGTGTCTCGTAGTTTTTGCTCTGAGCAGCCATCGACAAGTAAGCTTAAACCTTTTGCTGCATACGCATCTGGGTGAGCTAAAGCTTCATTCTCAAGCGCTAAGTAACCTTCTTGACGTGCTTTATGAGACCATCGTTTAACTTGCTCTATTGCGTCTTCAATATCGTATTGTGGTGCAACAAAAACCCACGAGCTCATATTTAGCATTTTTTTGAATGTGCTAGCAGAGGTTTGCAACATAACAGCGCCAAGCGTGCCACCAAGTACAATAATAAGCGCAGGGCCATTAAATAAAGCTGAAACAACACCGCCTTCTAAAGAATAGCCTAAACCTATTGCACCAAGTGCTACCAATAGTCCAAATATTGAGAGTTTATCCACAACCTACCTCTCTCATTATACGTGCTGCAACATCGCTCAATGCTAAGCTTTCACTTGAAAGCCCCGCATTAGCAATTGCTTGGGGCATTCCATAAACGACACAGCTTTTCTCATCCTGTGCCCAAATAGTTGCCCCCGTTTGTTTTAACATTCTTGCACCATCACGACCATCAGCGCCCATACCTGTTAAAACAATAGCAAGTACATCGCCTTGATACGTTTTAGCTGCACTAGCAAACGTTACATCTACGCTTGGTTTATAACTTATTCTCTCGCTATGATCTTCAAATACGCGCAGCGTTCTATTTGCTCCACGCCCCTCTACCATCATCTGCTGCCCGCCAGGCGCTAAATAAGCAGTTCCTGGTTGTAAACGATCGCCTTGTTGTGCTTCTTTCACTTTTATTTGGCACAAACCGTTTAAGCGCGCTGCAAACGCGGGCGTAAATGCAGCTGGCATGTGCTGAATAAGTAAAATAGGGTGAGGAAAATTAGCAGGCAATTGAGTCAATATAGTTTGCAAAGCAACAGGACCACCTGTAGAAGTACCAATAGCTAAAAGTTGATATTGTTTTCCACTTGCTCGCATTGAGGCAACATTTGAACTTGTCGATGCAGCAGGCGCAGCTCTTTGAAAGCTTCTATCAGGCTGCTTGATTTGAGTTGTTGATGTGCTTGCTCTTTGCGAAAGTGAACTTGTTGGTTTAGTTGAAATGGATGGTTTAACTGGTGTTGCCGCTCTAAATGTTCGCGGTAAACGTCTTCGTCCTATATCTTTTACTTTACTTTGCAAAAGCTTAATTGCATCTTCATTATTACGCGCAATATCTTCAAATTTTTTCGGTAAAAAATCCATTGCGCCAGCATCTAACGCATCAAACGTTGCTGCTGCACCATCACGTGTAAGTGATGAAAACATTAAGATAGGAGTTGGGTTACTCGCCATTATCTCTTTAACTGCGCTAATACCATCAAGTACAGGCATTTCGACATCCATGGTGATCATGTCAGGACGCAATTGAGCTGCTTTCTCAACAGCCTCTCTGCCATTAACAGCAAAGCCTATAACTTGTATATCGCTATCTTGCTCAAGGATTTCGCTTACTCTACGGCGAAAAAAGCTTGAATCATCAACAACTAAAACTTTAACGGCCATTTAGCTCTCTTATTAAATTTATGCGTAGGTATATATTAAATATATACCTACTTTATTATTAGCCTGCGTAATGTTTTAACATGTTTGGAACGTCTAAAATCAGTGCAATGCCGCCATCCGAAGTTATTGTAGCGCCTGCCATACCTGGCGTTCCTTGAAGTAACGCATCAAGCGGCTTAATCACTACTTCTTCTTGGCCAATTAATGAGTCAACAACAAAACCAATTTGTTGCGTACCAATTTGTACAATAACGACGTGACCTTTAGATTTTCGCTGAGAACGATCTGAGCCTTTTACTAACCAATGCTCAAGGTAAAATAACGGTATCGCCTTTTTACGCACAATAATTGTTAATTGCCCATCAACTACATTCGTCTTCGTTAAATCTAAATTGAATATCTCACTAACACCAGCCAGTGGTAACGCAAATGTTTGTGCGCCAACAACGACCATTAATGTCGGTAATATAGCCAAGGTAAGTGGTACTTTTATTTCTAAAATAGTACCGACACCAAGTTCAGACTGAATGCTTACTGAGCCATTAAGTTGCGTGATCTTAGTTTTAACTACGTCCATTCCTACACCACGGCCTGAAATATCAGATATTTCTTCTTTTGTAGAAAAGCCAGGTGCAAAAATCAGGTTATATGCTTCGGTGTCAGAAAGTCGACTCGCTTGGTCATGATCGAGTACGCCTTTACTAATTGCAATTTTTTTCAGTTTTTCAGCATCCATACCTGCACCATCATCTTTGATGGTTAGCAAAATATGGTCGCCCTCTTGAGACGCTGATAAAGTAACATTACCTGTTCTAGGCTTACCAGCTGCTTCACGAACAGCGGGCATTTCAATACCATGGTCAACTGAGTTTCTAACTAAATGCACAAGCGGGTCGGCAAGTGCTTCAACTAAGTTTTTATCTAGATCGGTTTCTTCACCAATAAGTTTTAAATCAATATCTTTATTTAAGCTACGTGCTAAGTCGCGTACAACGCGAGGGAAGCGACCAAATACCTTCTTAATTGGTTGCATTCGCGTTTGCATAACCGCACCTTGAATATCCGCAGTCACTACATCTAAGTTAGAGATTGCTTTACCCATCGCTTCACTGTCTGAGTTAGTCGCTAAACTAACCAAACGATTTCGTACAAGAACTAACTCACCAACCATATTCATAATTTGATCGAGTCGTTTTGTATCTACGCGAACAGTGGTCTCTGCTGCTGGTGGCGCTGATTTTTTTGGAGCTGCTGGTGGTACTTTAGCTACTGGCTTCTCTGGCGCTTTTTCAACTGGTTTTGGAGTAGGAGCTTTAGCTGGCTCAGCTTTTTTTACTGGTTCACTCACTTGTTTAGCTGGCGGTGAAACAGGTTCAGGTTGTTTTGCAGCTGGCGCACTTTCTATCGATTTAGGAGCAGTGCCTTTACCATGAAGTTCATCAAGAAGCGCTTCAAATTCGTCATCACTAATTTCATCATCTGATGAATTAACTGTATTTACAGCTGGTATAGCAGATTCTACAGGTGTTTTATTGGCATCATTTTGTTCAGGTTTGCTCGTAACTTCACCAAAACTGCCAACACCATGTAACTCGTCTAATAAGCTGTCAAATTCATCATCAGTAATATCACCACTAAAATCACTACTACTTGCTACTGGTTTTTCAACTGCAGGACCTTGTCCTTTACCGTGCAGCTCATCAAGTAAGCTTTCAAATTCGTCTTCAGTGATTTCATCTATTTCAGCATCGCTAACCGAAGGCGCTCCGCTAAATAGTTCATCAAATGCAAACGGATCTTCATCATCAGCTACCGGTGTATCCACCACTTCATTATGAGGTTGTTCAACCTCTGTTTGTGAAGAGGCTTCAGTGGCTTCGGCCTCTGTTGGAGGTAGACCTAAGATATGAAGAGTATGAAGTAATTCAGGATCTGCAGGTTCAGGCTTGTCTCTGTTTTGGATAGTCGCAAACATCTCATTAATGGTGTCTAGTGCTTGTAAAATAACATCCATTAACTCTGAGTTGACTGTTCGCACGCCTTGACGTAGTAAATCAAATACGTTTTCAGCACCGTGACAAGCATCAACAAGTTCTGTCATAGCTAAAAAGCCTGCACCACCTTTTACAGTGTGAAAACCTCTAAATATAGCGTTTAGTAACTCGGTATCTTCTGGATTATTTTCCAGCTCAACTAACTGTTCAGATAAAAGCTCTAGGATTTCTCCAGCCTCTACAAGAAAGTCTTGTAAAATATCTTCATCGACTTCAAACATGCAGTTACTCTCCTCTTAGAAGCCCAAACTTGATAAAAGATCATCAACTTCATCTTGATCAGATACAACATCATTACGCGATTCTTTATCAATAATAGGGCCTTCAGGACCTGCTAAAGTTTGTGTGGCAACTGGTTCTTTTATTTTTTGTTGTTCTACTTTATTCGCGGTGCTGTTAGTGTCGTCTTGTTCAGCAAACGCAGTTAAAAGATGAAGTAAACTTTCTTCTACTTCCCTAACAAGTTCGATAACACGGCGAATAACTTGACCTGTTAAGTCTTGATAGTCTTGAGCCATTAATACATTTGTCATTAAGTTTTGAAGCTCATCAGTCTTATGATGAGAGTTGTTCATAAACTTATCGATGCTATGGCAAAGTTGCTTAAACTCACCAAGCTCAATCTCGCGGCTCATTAAACGATCCCATGTCGGTTTGATATGAGATATTTCGTCCGCTAACTGTTGGGCTATAGGTAAACTGGCCTCCACTGCATCCATTGTTTTATTAGCCGCATTTTCTGTCATTTCTATAACATAATTAAGCCGCTTTTTAGCATCTGGAATCGCATCTGTCGTTATATCAGTTAAGCGAGTATCAAGCTCAAAACTTTTAAGGGCTTCGTGCAGTTGACGAGTCAACTTTCCAACTTCAGCAAATAATTCAGACTGCTCTTTAGATGCAGCCTCTAAAATCAACTGATTTGCTTTGTCTTGCTCATCATTTTCTAAAAAAACAACGAGCTGACGAGCTTGTTCTAACGTTATTTGAGGCGCAGCTGGTGCTGGCATAAGCCTCTCCCCCATCATTAGCCTAAGCGTTCAAATACTTTTTCTAATTTAGTTTTTAATGTTCCAGCCGTAAATGGCTTAACAATATAACCATTAACACCAGCTTGCGCTGCAGCTATTATTTGTTCTTTTTTAGCCTCTGCCGTTACCATTAATACAGGGATATGTTTTAACTTATCGTCTGCACGTATTGCTCTTAAAAGATCAATACCCTGCATTCCAGGCATATTCCAATCCGTAACTACAAAATCAAACACTTGATTTTGCAACATAGGCAAAGCTGTAGACCCATCATCAGCTTCTTGAACGTTAGTGAAACCTAAGTCACGTAACAGGTTTTTTATAATGCGTCTCATCGTTGAAAAATCATCAACTACAAGAATTTTCATGTTTTTATCCAAAACATCCCCCAGTGAGGTATTAACCTTTGTTTACTTACTACTAATTTATCCAGTCATTGATTTTAGCTTTAAGCTTAATCATCGCCTGACCATGTATCTGACTTACACGCGATTCACTTACATCGAGTATATGTCCTATTTCTTTTAAATTCATTTCATCGTTGTAGTACAAAGAAAGCACCATTGCATCACGCTCTGGTAATGACTTAATTGCACTTAGCAAAGACTCATTAAACCTATCATTTTTAACATTATTAAAAGGTTTATCTTGTGCTAAATCTTGGCCTACAGGAGTAATAACATCCTCATCTACACCAAGGTCTTCAATGCCTAATATTTTGCTCGTATTCGCATCATTTAAAATATGATGGTACTCATTGAGCGAAATTTCAAGTTTTTCAGCAACTTCTATGTCCGTTGGTTCGCGGTTCAGACTACTTTCGAGCTCAGTAATTGCTTCTGCAACTTGCCTGTTTTTACGGTGAACTGAACGAGGAGCCCAATCACCACGGCGCATTTCGTCAAGCATAGCACCGCGAATACGAATACCTGCAAAAGTTTCAAAGCTTGCGCCTTTTGTTGCATCAAAGTTTTTCGAAGCTTCTATTAAACCTATCATTCCTGATTGAATTAAATCATCAAGTTGAACGCTAGGTGGTAATCGAGCAATTAGATGACATGCCACTTTTTTAACAAGTGATGCATGCTTCTCAACAATCACATTTAAATTTTGTGTTGATTGATATCCCATAGCTCTATTCACCAGTGTTGTCATAATTAACCGTTTACTAGTTTCTCAATGAAAAACTCTAAATGCCCAGATGGTTGGTTGGGTATTGGCCATTTAACTGCTTTTGTTGCCAGCGTTTTAAACGCAAGAGCGGCTGGCGAATTTGGAAAGAGCTCTACTATTACTTTTTGACGACGTGTTGCTTTGCGCATATTTTCATCATAAGGAACCGTTGCTACTAGCTCCATTGATACATCTAAAAAGCGGTCGGTAACTTTAGATAGCTTTGCAAACAATTCAGTGCCTTCACGCATACTGCGCACCATATTGGCAACAATTTTAAATTTATAAACGCCGTGTTCACGACTTAATACTTTAATAAGTGCGTAAGCGTCGGTGATTGATGTCGGCTCATCGCATACAACAACCATTACATCTTGCGCTGCACGCGAGAAGCTCAGTACCATGTCTGAAATACCAGCAGCTGTATCTACAATTAAAATATCAAATTCGGTATTCAATTCGCTAAACGCACGAATTAGCCCAGCATGCTCAGATGGTGATAATTCAACCATACTTTGCGAACCCGATGTAGCGGGTACAATTTTAATTCCTGCAGGGCCTTCAACTAAAATTTCTTCAAGCTCACATTCACCAGACAAGACATGTGACAAGTTACGCTCTACACGTAAACCAAGCATCACATCACAGTTTGCTAAACCCAAGTCAGCATCCAGCACTAATACTCGATTACCTTGCTGCCCAAGTGCAATAGCTGTATTTAGAGAAACATTTGTTTTCCCTACTCCACCTTTACCACCGGTTACAGCGATAACTTTTACGCCGTTGTTATTGTTTTGACTCATTTTGCGCAGGCCGCTTGCTTGATCTAATACTGTGTTAATCATACATCCCTACTGTGCTTGGCGCCACTGCTTGGTGCCTTGAATGTTGTTCTTTTGTTCTTTTTAAATATAATTGCTCAGCCTTTTTAACTAGTTTCTCAGCATTTGCAACACGAATATCCTCTGGTACTCGTTGACCATTAGTAAGATACCCTATTGGAAGGCGATTTTGAATCGCAATACTAATAATCTCACCCAAACTTAATGATTCGTCTAACTTAGTGAAAATACAGCCACTTAACTGTACTTTTTTAAAGTGACGTACAGTTTCTTGCAATACATTAATTTGTGCTGTCGCGCTAAGTACTAAGTAGCTGCGAATATCTACACGTTGGTTACGCATTAACGTGTTTAATTGCTCAGTTAAACGTAAATCTCGCTGGCTCATACCTGCTGTGTCAATTAATACTAGACGTTTATTTCGTAAATGATATAAAACTTCAGCTAATTCATTAGCATCTTTAACTTGCTTAACACCACAACCAATAATACGACCATATGTTGCAAGTTGTTCATAAGCACCAATTCTGTATGTATCAGTGGTTATTAACGCCACTTTATCGGCACCATATTTTTGTGCGCCTAGAGCTGCAAGCTTAGCAACAGTCGTTGTTTTACCCACACCTGTTGGACCCACTAACGCATATACACCACCTTGGCGAAGTATTTCATTATTGGTTGTTTGCATTTGATCTTCGACCATAGTTAACAATGCTTTCCAACCTTGCTTACGAGACACATCATCAGGTACAAAACATGCCATTTGCTGTGCTACTTCTTTATCGATACCCATACCGACTAAACGGTCAACCATACAAGCGCGTGTTGGATCGCGACGCGCCATATCTTGCTGCATCAAGCCTGATACTTGGTGTTCTAATAATTGACGGATTGCGTTCATTTCTTCACGCATTGTTGTCATTTCTTCGCTTTCATTATTAGGTGCTTGTTGGCGAGTGGTTACTGGGCTATCTAAATCATCAAAGTCGCGGTCTAAATCATCAAAACCTAAGCTATCCGCTTGAGTTTGTGGACGAACTGGCGCAGCAACTTCAGGAGCAAACATATTTTTAGTACGCTGCCCCATATCAGGTTCTTGATAGTTATCAGTAGTATCAATACCCGATTGTGAAAACATCGATGCAAGCTCAGGAGAACGAGGACGCGGTGATTGACGCTCTAATAATGCTTGTAGGCTGTCAGCAACTTTTGCTTGAGGCTCAGGCTTGGCACGCTGTGGCTCTGGTTTTACAAAGTTATGCATGCTTTGTTGTGGCGCCTGAGTACGCGGCTCTGCAGGGCGTTGTGGTTGCGCTGCTACTTTAGGGGCTGCTTTGTCATAATCAACTGCCGCTACAATTTCTACACCGTTAGCCAGTTTTTTATTTGACATAATAACCGCATCAACACCTAACTCATCTTTAACTTCTTTAAGTGCTGTGCGCATATCTTTAGCAAAAAAACGTTTAATTTTCATGATTCAACCCCTGTTAAAATCTTATTGTTGGCCTACCGAGCTTACAATTTTGATCTGTCTTTCGTCTGGTACCTCTTGATAAGACATCACTCTCAATCCTGGAATGGTGTACTTAACAAAACGAGATAACACAGTGCGTAACATTCCTGACGTTAGCAATATAGAAGGTTCGCCGGCCATTTCTTGATTTTGATGCGCTTGTGTCAATGACACTTGAAGTCGCTCTGCAAGTCCTGGCTCAATACCGGCACCTTCATCGCCTGCATTTTGTAATGACTGATGCAACATCTGTTCCAACTCAGGCGCCAAGGTTATGACAGGGATTTCTGATGACATTCCCACCGCATCTTGAACAATTAATCTACGCAGTGAAATACGCACTGCAGCCGTTAATACATCAGGGTCTTGACTACGTGGGCCATACTCAACAAGGGTTTGAACAATTGAGCGCATATCGCGAATAGCCACGCCTTCATTTAATAAATTTTGTAGTACTTTTACAATAGCAGTTAATGGCAATACATCAGGTACTAGTCCTTCCACTAAGCGAGGATGGCTTTTAGCAAGCATATCAAGTAGGTTTTGAACTTCTTCATGCCCTAGTAATAACGCTGCACTGTTAGTTAATAACTGGCTAATATGAGTGGCAACTACCGTGGCTGAATCTACAACGGTATAACCTAGTGATTGTGCTTCATCTTTTTGATCAGGCTTGATCCATACGGCATCAAGGCCAAACGCAGGATCTTTTGTTTCAACCCCTTTAATTGGACCAAATACTTGTCCTGGGTTAATCGCTAGCTCGTCGCCATGCTTAAGCTCGCTTTCACCGGTTGAAACCCCCATTAGTGTTATTCTGTAAGCGTTAGGGTCAAGCTCTAAGTTGTCGCGTATATGTACCGGCGGCACTAAAAAACCAAGCTCTTGAGAAAGCTTTTTACGCACCCCCTTAATACGATTAAGTAGCTCACCACCTTGTGATTGGTCCACTAACGGAATTAATCTATAACCGACTTCTAAGCCAATTACATCAACCTGCTGAACGTCATCCCAGCCTAGTTCTTTTTGTTCTTGTTTATTAGCAACACCCGTTGCAACGCTTCCGCCATTAGCGGCCTCTTCAGCTTCTGCCGCAGCAGCTTTTAATTTACTTTGCTGTGTGTAGTAAGCTAAGTAACCCAGTAACGCACCTAAACTTAAAAAAGCAATATGCGGCATACCAGGCACTAAGCCCATGATGATCAAAATACCAGATGCAATAAAGAGTGACTTTTCGTTGCCTAGTTGTTTCTTAAATTGGTCCCCCATATTGAGCGACTCATTTTGGCGTGTTACAACAATCGCGGTACCAATTGAAAGCAGTAAAGAAGGGAGTTGAGCAACTAAGCCATCGCCAATGGTAAGTAATGTATATACTTCCATTGCATTGCCAAAACTCAAATTGTGCTGGATCATACCGACAAATAAACCACCAACAATATTGATGATTAGTATAACAATACCTGCAATCGCATCACCTTTTACAAATTTACTCGCACCATCCATTGAGCCGTAAAAATCAGCTTCGCGAGTTACTTCCTCGCGGCGGTCACGCGCTTGTTCTGCGCTGATAAAGCCTGCGTTCAAATCGGCGTCAATTGCCATTTGTTTACCCGGCATTGCATCAAGGGTGAAACGCGCAGATACCTCAGAAATACGACCAGCACCTTTAGTAATTACTACAAAGTTAATAATGATCAGGATTAAAAACACAACCAAACCAACAGCGTAGTTACCACCAATAACAACTGAGCCAAACGCTTCAATTACTTTACCGGCAGAGTCACCACCATTATGGCCTTCAAGTAACACAACTCGAGTACTGGCAACGTTAAGTGCTAAGCGCATAATTGTAGCGATTAGTAATACAGAGGGGAAAATACCAAATTCAACTGGCTTCATCGTGTAAACAGTTACAAGTAAAACCACTAACGCGAGAGCAATATTAAACGAGAAAAGGATATCGAGTAAAAATGGCGGTAGTGGTAAAATCACCATTCCCAAGGCAGCAAGCACAAGCAAAGGTGTACCTACCCCTTTGGCATAGTCTTTTTTGTCTCTGTTAAGTTGTTGTAATACCGCTTTAAAACTCATAATTCTACAATTTCAAAAAATTGACACTAAGTAGAATTTGCAATAACTATTCCAAGTTACTCAGTTAACGGTTTAATACTTGTAGGCATCGGGGATTGGCAGCTTTTTATTGAGCTTAGTTGGACGTTTACCGCGCCCTTTATTAAAGCGCTTAAGCTGAAATACATACGCTAAAACTTGCGCTACTGCGGTAAATAGCTGATCGGGTATTTGCTCTCCTACTTCAGCCGTATGATAAAGCGCTCGGGTCAACATGGGGGATTCTAATATAGGTACTTCATTCCCTATTGCTACTTTTCGAATTTGCATCGCCATTTCATCAATGCCTTTAGCAAGCACTATAGGCGCACCTGCGCGCTCCGTGTCGTATTTTAATGCTACAGAGTAGTGAGTTGGGTTCGTAACAATAACATCAGCGTCAGGAACATCTTGCATCATGCGGTTTTGCGACATTTGCCTTTGTGTTTGCCTAATGCGCGCTTTTATTTGTGGGTCACCTTCAGAGTTTTTATACTCATCTTTAATTTCTTGCATTGTCATTTTAAGTTGTTTGTTATGGTTGTAACTTTGAAATGGTGCATCAATGGCGGCAATAACAATTAAAGTGCACGAAAGGCCTAAAAACATCCACCCTAAAATCTCTAAGGCATGAATAATATTACCCGGCGCACTTTCTAAACTTAAATGCAGTATTTCATCAAAATAAGTATTAATTAAAAACACAGCAAAACTTGCAACCAAACCAAATTTTAAAAGTGACTTTACAAGCTCAATAGCCGCTTGTGGGCCAAACATCCGCTTAAAGCCCTTCATTGGCGACATTTTACTTGCTTTAGGTGCAGCAGCTTCCCAGCTAAAGTTAAAACCACCGAGTAACGTATTACCAATAAATGCAGCCAAAACGATAATTAACACAAACATAGCCATAGGAAACATCAACGCGTCTGCAACCTCTCCCCACACGGCAAACATTTTAGTGGTATCAAAGGCTTCGTTGCGGTTTAAGCTAAGGGTTCGGCCCATTACATTGTATAAACCTTTACCAATTTCAGGACCATACATCAAAAGCGATATAGCCGAAAAAATAAGTACAAACATGGTACCTAACTCTTTTGAGCGTGCTATTTGGCCTTTCTTTTTAGATTCTTCAAGCTTTTTGGATGTGGGTTCTTCTGTTTTTTCTTGTCCTGAGTCTTCAGACATGACTTTCTCCTAAGGTGAGCAACCAACTAAAGTACACATTAGCTCAACCATTTTTAACCATTGAAACTCAAACTGAGTAACAAAGTTACCTAGTGTCGCCCAAATAATAATAAGTCCCGCTACCAAGGTAAACGGAAAACCAATAGAGAAAATATTTAATTGCGGCGCTGCACGCGTCATAATCCCAAACGACATATTAATAACGAGCATTGCGGTAAGCGGTGCAAGTGAGAGTACCAGTGCTGTAGTAAACATCCAGCCGCCCCAAGTCACTATGTCCCAGTAATGATCTACAGACCACCATGTGCCATCAATAGGTAGCACTTGAAAGCTATGCACCACCATTTGAATCATCATTAAATGACCGTTAAAAGCAAAAAATAACAAGGTGGCCAAAATAAGGAAAAACTGGCCAACCGCTGGGACGCTTGCGCCATTAGAGGGGTCAATAACCGAAGCAAAACCTAAACCGGTTTGCATCGCAAGTATTTGCCCAGCTAAAACAAAGGTATTTAATAAAAGTATAGATGCAAAACCAATAGCAACACCAATCAGCATTTGTTGAATAACGACTAAAATCATCTCAAACGAAAATAAATTAGTGAATGTAGCGGGCGGCAGAACAGGAACGACAAGAAAAGTTACAACAACTGATAACCCCATTTTTATACGCGTAGGGACATTTTTAGCACCTAAACCAGCCATAATCATAATCATTGAGCTAATGCGTACCAGGGGCAGCAAAAAATCGCTCAACCATTGAATAACGACAGCAAAGGGGTATTCCACGTTTAACCTGCAATTTCAGGAATAAGTAATACTAGGCGAGTAAAAAAATCCATCAGTTCTTGAGTAAGCCAGTGCCCACCTACAATTAGCGCACTAATGGTAATTAATAAACGAGGTAAAAAGCTCAACGTTTGTTCATTGATTGATGTTGCCGCCTGAAATACAGCAACCACTAAACCAATAATTAGGCCTGGGACTACAATTGCAGACACCAATTTAATAACTAAAAACAGCGCGTCACTTAGAATATCAACAAAAATTTCCGGTTCCATGTTGTACTCCTATTGTTGGGTCATGTTAATGCTTTGCATACTAAGTCCCTAAACCAAAGCTTTTAGCTAGAGTCCCCATCACTAAGCTCCAACCATCAACAAGTACAAACAGCATAATTTTAAACGGTAAGGACACTATCATGGGGGAAAGCATCATCATACCCATCGCCATTAATACCGAAGCGACCACTAAATCAACAATTAAAAATGGGATAAAAAACATAAACCCAATTATAAATGCCGTTTGCAGTTCGCTGGTTACAAAGGCCGGTATTAACACTATTAATGGCGTATCTTGTGGCGAATTTAGCTGATCGTAACCAGCAATTTTAGCGAACGTTTCTAAATCTTTTAAACGCACCTGTGAAAGCATAAATGCTTTCATTGGCTCTTTAGCAAGCTCTAAAGCCTCTACTGATGTAACCTGCTCATTTAAGTAAGGCTCTATAGCTCGCTCGTTTACCTGCTGATAAATAGGCGCCATTATAAAAATACTTAAAAAAAGTGACATACCTAATAACACTTGGTTTGACGGTGTTTGCTGTAAGCCAATTGCTTGGCGCAAAATGGCGAGTACAACAATAATTCGTGTAAAAGAGGTCATCATAATTATGGCGGCCGGTATAAAACTCAGCGCCGTCATAATTGCTAAAACTTGTAACGTTACTGAGTAATCTTGTGTGCCATCAGCGTTTGTTGTAATGGTAAGGGCATCAATTCCTTCTGCACTTACATTTGGTACAAACACCATGGCAAAAATAATAAGCAGCCACTTTGTCATAGGTTTAATTCTTTTTATTTTGGTTTGATTGCGGGTTTAAAAGTTTACCAAATCGTTTAGCGAGTTCAGGCAGTTCTTTTTCACTTAATGGGGTTTCTAACTTGTGTAAATAATTAATACTGTGGGGAGTTACACCAAGTAAATGCTGAGCATTATCTATCTCAACAACCATTAAACGCTCGCGAGAACCTAAAGGTAGACTTCTAACTACTTTAAACTCATCACTATTTGCTAAATTAGGGTTAAGCTTTTTAACAAAAAATGCCAGTACAATAATCAGTACTAGCACCATTACAAGCGACAGCACCATAGAGAGTATATCCCCAGTGGGTGTTGCCACATCTGCTTTTGAAAAAACGGTAGTCGTTAAAGCAACTAATAAGCTCATCGTAATTTTTTGATCCGCTCTACTTGGCTTATCACGTCAGTTAAGCGAATACCAAATTTGTCGTTTACTACAACTACTTCACCATGAGCGATTAAAGTACCATTAACTAGTACGTCTAGCGGCTCACCCGCAACACGGTCAAGCTCAACAACAGAGCCTTGATTAAGTTGCAGTAGGTTACGAATATTGATTTTAGAGCGCCCTACTTCCATTGAGATAGTAACGGGAATATCTAAAATAGTGTCGAGTTTTCGTTTTTCATCACCACTCATTTCGTGTTTTGAATCACTTAACTCATCAAGCTCTGCAACATGTGCTTCGCCACTATCATCTGGGCCTTCGGCTTCTGCTAATGCTGCTGCCCATTCATCCATTGTGTCTTGATCATCGCTCATACTTTTAACCTTTTAATCAATTACCAGTCTAAGTCTACACCGTCAGAGAGGTGTAAATCATCTTCTAGTTCTGCTAATTCTGCATCTGAGTCAATTTTCTTGCCGCCTTTGGTAAATACATGCAGCTCAGATTTAACTGAATCAGGTCGTTTAATTTTTTCACTAATTTGAAGCGCAACATTATCGCGAGAGCGACCCATCTTGGCTCTAAATGTAGGGAGTTCCTCAACAAATACGGTTATATGCTCAGGCATTTCAACCGGAATAATATCACCTGCTTTTAATTCCATAATTTGCTTTAAGGTCAAATCAACTTCAAGTAACTGAGTCGACATATCAACCTCAACATCCATTATTTCATCGCGAAGTGCTTTGCTCCAACGTAAGTCGGTATCCTCTGTATCAGATTGAACACCCGCATCTAAAAGCTCTCGGATTGGCTCAAGCATCGAATACGGAAGTGCAATATGAAAATCGCCGCCACCGCCATCAAGCTCAATATGAAAAGAGCTAATAACCACAACCTCTGTTGGACTTACAATATTCGCCATAGCTGGGTTTACTTCTGAATCGAGATATTCAAACGATACATCCATAACCGGTGCCCATGCTTCTTTATAATCTTCAAAGATTATTTTAAGGAGCATTTGTACAATCCGGCGCTCTGTTGGGGTAAATTCTCGGCCCTCTATCTTTGCATGATAACGCCCGTCACCACCAAAAAAGTTATCTACCAAAATAAACACAAGTCGTGCTTCCATGGTAATCAGGCCAGTGCCTTTTAAAGGCCTAAAACGGACCATATTTAAACTGGTTGGAACAAATAAAGTATGAATATATTCGCCAAACTTAATCATTTGCACGCCGTTAATAGACACCTCTGCGGTGCGACGCATCATATTAAATAGGCTAATTCGCATATGACGAGCAAAGCGTTCGTTAACAATTTCCAGCGTCGGCATACGACCACGTACGATCCGATCTTGCGAAGAAAAATCGTACTGAAGCGTACTTCCTCCGCCATCTTCACCTTCGTGTATATCTTCCTCTTCAACGTCATCAACGCCATGTAATAGCGCATCAATTTCGTCTTGGGATAATAAATCGCTCACGCTAACCCCTTATTGCATCACAAAGCCGGTAAACAATACCCGCTCAATTACTTTACTGCCTTCAACATCCATTAAGGCTGTTTGTACCTTTTCAAGTGCAGAAAAACGAAGTGTTTCTTTACCAGAGCTCGTACTTAATTCATCAGCTGTTGTAGTAGAAAACACGCTTAATAGCGTCCCTTCTATTAGTGGTATATGTTTTTTGGCTGTTTCTTCATTTACTTCGCCACGTACTAATAATTGTACTTTAATTTGTACAATTCTATCGCGACTTGAGCCAGGCACGTTAAATACAAATGGGCGTGGCATAGCAACATATAAAGCACTACCAACTTCTGCTGATGAACCAGAAGCTGCAGGAGCAGCATCAGTCGACATCGCAGTCTCTTCATCTAAGGTTTCAACTGGCGCATCCGAACCTGACATAAAAAAGTAACCCGCAGCACCACCTGCAATAAGTAGTACAGCTACTATGATTATTATTAGTTTCTTTTTACTTTTACCGGTTTCTTCGATTTCTAAACTTGCTTCTTCAGCCATCATGATTCCTTTAATCGCAAAGGTACTTGCTTGTTTTAACTATTATAATAGCAGTACTTAGGCATAGTAATCTATTGATGATGAAGTTTGTTGTCGAGAACTTTGTGCAGTGTTATTTGCTTGCTCGTCATTTTCATCATTAACTGACTTATTATTAGCCAAATTACCTTGGGCTCCACTCTCACTTTGCTCAGCTGTTTCACCACCTGATTGCCCATAAGAAATAGTGCTTTCACCAAGCTCTAGCCCTTGTTGCGCTAACATTTCACGTAAGCGCGGCATTGATTGTTCAAGCGCTTCTTTGGCTTGCTGGTTTTGTACAACAAAGTTTATATGTGCTTGTTCTGCATCGCTACGAATACGTATTTGCATGCTGCCCATTTCTGGAGGATCGAGGCGAATTTCTGCTTCTTTATTATTAATGCTCAACATTGAGCTAACGCGCTCTTGCAGTAATTTAGCTGCATCACTTTTAACAATATTAATTGCCTGCATTACACCTGGATCAATACTTACTTGCTTAACTTGTGATGTACTTTGTAATTGTTGAGTTTGAATTATTTGGGTATCAAGTAAGCTCTGCTCGTAACTTAATGAGTCGTATTGGCTTAATGTGCTCGTTTGCTGAGTATTTAAAGCGGCTGTAATTTGCGTAAATACTTGTGCTACGCGTGCAGGAGTTTGTTCTGCCGTTATTTTTCTAAGCCCATCTTTTTGTAACTCTTCAAATGATTTTAATAAATCAGCACGCTTAGCTGAGGTTGCTACGGCTTTATTAATATCCGCGCCTTCGTTTGTAGATGCCTTTAAGCTTAACTTTTGTGGATCATATACTGTATTAGGAGTCTCTGAGGCCACAAACGTTTTTGAGTCTGATTTAGCGGTATCAGCAAGCCCAATTTCAATAGAAGCTTTTAACTCATTAACTGTTTGCTTAAGCACTGACAACTGCTCGCCTTTAGGCTGCTCTGTTTTAATATATGCGTTTAATTGCGTTAATAAACTTTGTTTTTCAGTTGTATTAAGTGAATTTATTTCTGCGCTAAAAGAGTGTTTTGTTACCGTGCTTTGCGCTTTTTCGTTATCAGTAATAAATTGTGCAAGCATTTGCTTAAGATTTGAAGTGTTACTAGTTGCGCTATTTGTTGAATCAGCGTTCTCTAATACCTTAACTTGCGCGTTAAGTTGTGAGCGCTGCTCAGACGTTAAACTAGCAATAACGCTATTAGCTTTAATTAAGCTCGCATCTTTAGTCATTAACGTATCTATTGCTGCATTATTATCACCTTCAGTTGTGGCTAAAGGAGACTGAGTAACGCTCGCTTTGTCGGCGGGTGTTGGCAAAACTGTATTATTTTTATCAGCAGACTTATTTTGTCCTAGCTGCTCTTTAGAACTCATTAATGCAAATTCAGGTTTTTCTAATGTAGAGCCAGGGCTGTCATCGGGCTTTTTATTTATAGAATTTAATGGCCCTTCAATAGCTTCGGCAACACCACTTTTCCGATGCTTGCCTTCATTTAATGGTAAAGAGTTCAAAGGTAGTGAGCTTAAGCTATCGCTTTTTGAATCAATTAATTTAGCCGTTTTAGAGTCTACATTAGTGGCAATTGGATTTTGCACCACACTCGATGTATTCGCTTCTTCAGTCGTTACTTCATCACTTGTATTAGCAGATAAAATTACTGAGGTGGTTTCTAACTCTGCATCTTCTGATTCTATACTTTTAGTTGCATCGAACGGCTTATTAATCGAGGTGCTCATTGCTTGTGCTGAATTAATTTGATCAAGCATCTCAACAGATACAAAAGTAACTTCGTCTGTTGTTATTTCATCTAGCTTTACGCTCAGATTTTCATTTTCTTCTGGCTGTTTATGCTTAGGTATGGCAATCGAGTTTTCGGCATCGGGATTTTTATTGCCCTTAAGCAAAGGCCCCATAGCGTTATGCGCTTCGTTTAGCTGGCTTAAAAATTCCTCACCTAAATTTCCTTCGCCATTAGCTAAGCTATTGTCTTTAAAAGCTAACAGTGAATCTTTTTCAGAAGAAACTAAAAACGAAATGTTATTCATCGCCATAAATCACCTAATACCATTACGGCAATATGCCACCGCATACCGCCAAAAGTTGAATTCCACTAAGTAATAAAGCAATTAGCGTGCCTGAATTACAAAGCTTTACGACGTTGAAAAAACTGATTAGCTGAAAATTCATCTAACATTTTTTGCTCATTTTTAGCCATTAACGCATTTGCTTTAAGTTTTTGATTTTCGATTAATTTGGCGACTGCCTTAGCTTTAATTTGCTGCTTGAGCCATAGCGTTTTACGTTGAGTAACAACTTGCTTAGCGGTATTTACCGTACTTGCTTGTTGGCGAATTGCTTCTTCAATTTTAGCTATAAAGGCATGATACTGCCCAAATCCGGCACTAGATAAGCCCGATTTTCCCTTAAGGTGTAACTGCTGAGAGTACTCAAGTCTAAAATTATTTAAACCTTGTAGCTTTTGTTGATTCGATTGCAAGTTTTGATTGGCTTGTAAGTAACTCATGCGCAAACTTTCTTCTTTGTCATTTTCAATTTTGAGCAATAAATCGAGTTTGTTTTTAGCCATTATGCTTGTCCTAGTAACTGAGCAAGCCCTTGCAGACCATCATCGTAACTAATGACATCTCGCATACCTTGTTGTAAAAATGCATTCACTCTTGGCATCATATTTATAGCTTGGTCGAGCATTTGATCGGTCCCTTTTTGATAAGCGCCTAACGTAATCATGTCTTTGTTTTGTTGGTACATTGAATACACTTGTTTAAGCACTCGGGCTTGTTGCATATGCGGCTCAGAAACAACTTGAGGCATAACACGCGAAATCGACTTTTCAATATCTATAGCGGGATAGTGCCCACTGTCAGCTAAATCACGCGATAGTACAATGTGGCCATCTAATATAGCTCGCGCTGCATCAGCAATAGGGTCTTGCATATCATCGCCTTCACTCAACACCGTAAAAAAGGCGGTAATTGAACCTTGCCCTTCACCGCCATTACCAGCACGTTCCACCAGCGCAGGTAATTTAGCAAACACCGAAGGCGGATAACCCTTTGTAGCAGGCGGCTCGCCTACAGCAAGTGCAATTTCACGTTGCGCCATTGCATAACGCGTTACCGAATCGAGTAACAATAATACGTTTAAACCCTGATCTCTAAAATACTCTGCAATAGTTACGGCGCTCTCACAGCCTTTTAAACGCATAAGCGGTGATGAATCAGCGGGCGCTGCGACAACAACTGAACGTTTGCGCCCCTCTACACCGAGTATTTCTTCAATAAATTCTTTTACTTCGCGACCACGCTCCCCCACTAAGCCAACAACAATTACATCAGCTTCGCTACCTCGGGTCATCATACCGAGAAGTACTGATTTACCCACACCAGAGCCTGCAAACAAGCCCATACGCTGGCCTTGCCCTACTGTGATAACCGAGTTAATAGCACGCACACCTACATCCATAGGCTTAGTGATTGGTCTTCTTGAAAGCGGGTTTATAGTATTTTGAGCAAACTTTAAATGATGCTCAGCATTAATTTTACCAAGGCCATCTAGCGGTCGCCCTAAACCATCCACCACGCGGCCTAATAAACTCATCCCTACAGGTAAACCTAAATTATTTACTTGAGGAATAACACGCGCACCAGGTAATACACCAGAGATGTGGTCGTTAGGCATTAAGTACAAAGTTTGATCGTTAAAACCGACTATTTCGGCGTCTACAAAGCCGTTCATAGTTTCTATTTTACATTGGCTACCAACGGGTGCACGTAAACCTCTAGCCTCAAGGGTAAGGCCAACAACACGCGTTAAAATACCTGCCACAGCAGGCGCTGGAGTTTTAATATGTTGTTGATATTGAGATAAGCGTTCGCTTAAAGGTGCACGTTGAGTTGACATAACACGCCAATAAAATAGTTAGATACCACTATTATGCAAAAAACTATCCAACGTTTCTCTGACACGTGTTTTAAGGGTCATGTCGAGTGACGATTGCGCTGTTTTAACTTCACAGCCACCGCGTTCAAGAGTGGGTTCTGCCATTAATTGCCAGTTATTATCAATAATGGTTTGTTCGCCATAGCTCTCTTTTATGAGTTCTAAGTCTTCGGGGTTTAAATGGATTCGTACTTTTTCTTGCTCCGCATTAAGTGAATCAATACTTTGCTTTAACGTATGTAAAATCGCATCTGGCGATGTTTTTACTTCTTGATAAATAACAGCTTCCGCTAACATGCTAGCAAGTTGTACTAATTGCTTCTCGGCTTGTTCGTCCACTTTATCTAGCGGTGCAGTTAGCCCCTCTAAAATGGCTTTTAAACTTGTTAACTGCTCTTCAATTAATGGTTTTACATCTTCAAGGCCTTGTGTTTTACCTTGCTCTAAGCCTTCTTTGTAGCCTGCTTCTTTACCTTCGCCAACGCCTTTTTCAAAGCCGTCTATGTAGCCTTGCTCATGACCTTGTTTAAGGCCTTCTTCGTACGCGTCTTGTCTAATGCGTTCAAGCTCAACCATGGTAAGCGCAGGGAGTTCTGGTTCTTGTGGCTCATCAATAGGCATTTCTTCGGCTAATTCTTTTTTGTACAACTCACTAAGCGGTGTGCCGTAAGCCGTAGAGCGATTGCCAAAGCTGCTCTCATCTGGTGCTACATCTGGAATAGCCCAGTTTTTTAATAATTCATCTGCTTCATCAGCGTGAAGTGTGCGTCCTTTGAGTTTGCTCATAGTTTACAGGAACTCCTCGCCACCGCCGCCGCCCAGCTGAATTTCACCTGAGTCAGATAAACGACGCGCTGTTGATAAAATCTCTTTTTGCGCCGCTTCTACTTCGCTTATACGTACCGGGGCCATAGCTTCTAAATCATCAGCAAGCATTTCGGCTGCACGCTTAGACATATTGCCCAGTATCTTATCTTTAAGGGCATCGTCGGTGCCTTTAATTGCTTTCATTAATACGTCTTGTTGTACTTCTCGTAGGATTGCTTGAATACCACGGTCTTCAACATCCATTAAGTTTTCAAACACAAACATTAAGTCTTGAATTTGCTGCGACATCTCTTCGTCATGTTCACGAATAGAATCCATTAACTGCCCTTCTACGTTGGTATCTAGGTAGTTCATAATATCTGCAGCAGCTTTTAAGCCGCCCATTTTAGCAGCTTGCGCACCAGCTTGACCGGCAAATTGTTTTTCCATGATTTCGTTTAGCTCTTGCAGTGCTGCTGGCTGAACTTCTTCAAGGTTTGCAATACGCATAGTTAAATCTAAGCGTACTTTTTCAGGGAACTGAGCAATAATCTCAGCTGACTGTTCTGGCTCTAAATACGATAATACAATAGTTTGAATTTGCGGATGCTCATTACGAATAATGTTTGCTACCTGCTTAGAGTCCATCCATTTTAATGAATCCAAGCCTTTAGCACCTGAGCCCATAACAATTTGGTCAATAAGGCTAGCAGCTTTGTCTTCACCAAGAGCGGCTGTAAGCGCTTTTTTAATAAAGTCTTCTGACTGAAAACCAATGGTACTAAAGCTTTGAATTTGTTCTATAAACAAGTTGTGTACAGCGCTAATTTTAGCTTGAGATAAATCCTGTAGCCCAGCCATTGCCATACCCACTTTTTGCACCTGTTTAGGTTCTAAGTGTTTAAGGATTTGCGCGGCATCTTCTTCTGATAAACTCAAAAGTAATATAGCGGCTTTATCTACCCCATCGAGCTTATCAACATCAAAGGCTGGCGGGAGTTGTTTTTGTTCTTGATCAGTCATCTTCTGTTAACCACGCTTTCACTACTTGTGATGATAGTTCTGGTTCGTTAGCTACAAGGGCACGAATTGCTTTAAGTAAATCTTCGTCGCCATGTAAATCCGGTAACTGCAGTGTACCATCACTTGAGAAACCAACCGAAGCAGAATCAAAGTCTTTATTTAGCATATCAAGTGTATTGTCGCCAATATCTACGCCGGAACTTAATGCATCTTCGTCGTATTCTTCTAGTGTATCGTCTGGGTAAATTAAGCGCTTAAGCATTGGTTTTACTACTGCCATTATCAATACAATGATAACTAAGGCGCCTAGTACAAGGCGGGCTATTTTCATAAACCAGTCTTGTTCCCACAGTGGCACTTCTATTGCTAAATTTGTTGCTTCACGTACAAACGGCACTGTTACTACTTCAAGTGCATCACCACGTTGCATATCAAAACCTACACCACCTTGTAGTAAGCGACGAATATTTGACAATGCCTCTACCGAGCGCGGGGCCATGGTTGTTTCGCCGTTTTCTCCCACTTTAGGAATATAGTCAACAGCAACTGATACGCTTATTCTGCGTATAACACCACTTTGTTGGCGCTTGTGCGAAATGGTTGTATCGAGTTCATAATTACGTGTAGCTTCTTTGTGGCTGCGTGTTGGAGACGTAGCAGTGCCTGCACCACCTTGCCCAGCAACCTCAGGAATATTTGAATTTAGCGGTGGCTGATTTGTAAGCGCACCTGGAATACCAACAGCTAGGCCGCCAATGTTATTTTCTTCAAATGTGGTTTCGCTTCTAACCGCTGGTAGGTCTGGGTTATAACGCTTTTGAGTTTCCTCAATCGAGCTGAAATCCATACTCAAATCAACTTGAGCTGTATAGTTTGCAAGCCCAACAACCGGTATTAAAATACTGTCTATTTTTTCAAGATACTCTTGTTCGCGCTTACGTTCTAAATCGTATTCTTTACGAGAGCGTGCTGCTAATGAGCTTTGCGAACCTGAATTTAATAATCGACCATTTTGGTCAGTGACTGTAACACGTGCAGGCTCTAAGCCTTGTACTGCTGAAGCAATCATATCAACAACAGAGTCTACTTCTTCACGGTCAAGTGAGCGGCCACGCTTAAGTGTTAATACAACAGTAGCGGATGGTTTTTTCTCTCTGCGGGCAAATACGTTTTCTTTAGGGATGGCTAACAATACTTTGGCGCGAGTAATGTTATTTAGCTCTTCAATGGTGCGTGCTAATTGCTGTTCACGACCATGTTTTAAACGTTCACGCTCCAAGCGTTGGCTTACACCAAAGCCCATATCTTGCATAATTATGTCAGAGCCAGATGCAGGGCCTTGCTCTAACCCTTCGCGGGTCATTAGCAATTTAATGTTTTGGTATTCGCTTTCATCAACCGATACAACATTGCCATCTAGTTGGTATTCAATTTTTTGCGCATCTAAAAAGTCTAATGTTTGAATAAGCTCTTCTGTTTGCATTTTGCCTAACGGGCGCATATCTGGCTGACGAGCCCAAATAATAATAAAAATCGCGATAGCTAAACAAATAGCCAATGCTATAACCAATGTTACTTGGCGCAATACATCAACACCACTTAAAGCACTTAAGTAGCCTGACTTTTGTTCTTGTTGATCATCACCACCACTTTGGTCGATACCGCCGCCAGCAAGTGCTAGGTCTGTAGATTGGTTAGATTGCGCCACAATAATTCTCCACTACCTAATTAAACAGGCATGTTCATGATTTCTTTATAAGCTTCAACAAGTTTATTACGAACCTGTACTGTAGCCTCAAAAGCAACTGACGATTTTTGAGAAGCAATCATCGCCTCAGCAAGCGATACACTTCGATCACCCATTTCAACCGCTTTTACTTTTTGACCTGCATCTTGCTGTAAACCGTGCACTGTATTTAGTGCATCACTTAGCATGTCGCCAAACTGGGAAGTAGAAGTAGGCTGAACTTGAGTCGGCAATTTATTTATTTGATTATTACGGCCGGCTTCTAAAGCCATTGATTGCATTTCTTGAAATACAGCACTGTTTTGAATTTTCATAATTTATCTCTGACACGCAGTGAACTCTTACAAGTAATAAAGCACAAAACATGCCAATTAATTAATCATTAAAATACAATAGGTTAACTTCAATTTGTGTTAGTCAGAGTTTTGACAACCCTAAGTTCGCAGCGCAAACTTAGGGTTTATAGGAGGTTAAGCTGGAAGTGAAATACCTAAATCGCGCATTTGCGCTAGTTTATAACGTAAAGTTCGTGGGCTTATGCCCAACGTTTCGGCAACGTCTTTACGCTTACCTTGGCAACGTGCAAGGGTTTCTAAAATAATGCGATGCTCTTTGTCTTTAAGCTCATCTTTATAGCTACCGGTATCTGCCGCTAGCAAACCTTGTTTAGGCTCATCCTCAGCATGCGACTTTTCATCATAATATGCAGAGCTTAAAGTGCTTTTATCAACACCTTTGTCTGCATGTGCTAATTCTGTTGGCGATACGGTTTGCGCCGGTGCCAATGAAGGCTCCATAACAAAGTTATTAGATACTAAGTTTTCGATAAAAATAGCATGCTCGTTTATTGTATCGCCACTTCGCAATATAAGTGCACGCTGTATAACGTTATCAAGCTCGCGCACATTACCAGGCCACGCATGAGCCAGTAACTTTTGCTCGGCAGCTTTATCTAAATACGCCATAGGCTCTTTGCTTTTACTTATATGGCGCTCAATTAAATGCTTAGCCAATACAATAATATCGCCTGGGCGTTGGCACAATGGTCGCCACATAAGTGGAAAAACATTAAGCCTGTAATATAAATCTTCTCTAAACTGATTATCTACTACAGCTTCTTTTAAATCACGATTACTGGTTGCCAAAATACGTACATCGAGCTGAATTGTTTTACGGCCCCCTAAACGCTCTACTTCACGCTCTTGCAGTACGCGTAAAAGTTTAGCTTGTAGCCCTAAGTCCATTTCAGTAATTTCATCAAGTAAAATAGTGCCGCCTTGTGCTTGCTCAAACTTACCCGGACATGCTTGAATCGCCCCCGTAAAAGCCCCTTTTTCATAACCAAATAACGTGGCTTCGAGCATATTTTCAGGTATGGCCGCACAGTTAATTGCCACAAATGGCTCATTACATCGGCTCGACTTATCATGAATATAACGCGCAAGTACTTCCTTACCCGAACCACTTGGGCCAAGTACCATTACACTTGCATCAGAGCGTGCTACTTTACTCGCAAGCTCTAATAATTGAATACTAGTTGGGTCGGCAACAATAGGTCCGTCGGTTTCTTTTGCTTTTTCAGGCAAATAACGGCTCACCATATTTAACAGCACTTCAGGTGCAAATGGTTTAGCCATGTAGTCAATTGCACCTAGGCGCATGGCTTCTACCGCATCGTCAATTGTGGCGTACGCCGTCATCATCAATACAGGTAAATCAGGGTGGTTTAATTTAATACTGCGTAGTAAATCAAGGCCACTCATTGCGCCCATTTGCACGTCGCTTACAACAAGCGAAAATTGATCTTTTTTAAGCAGTAACATTGCTTGCTCAGCACTGCTCGCTGCAACACATTCAATACCCGACATTTCAAGGGTATCTATTAAGGCTTCACGAAGCCCAGCGTCATCTTCGACAACTAAAATAGTATTACTCATAATGATCCCTCTAATTTAGATGTTGCCTTAATAGGCAGTAACAAACTAAAGCAGGCACCACCTTGCGTATTATTGGTCACATCAACACGGCCTTGGTGCGCACTAGCCACCGAACTCACTACAGCAAGCCCTAAACCTGTACCCTGACTTTTTGTAGTAAAAAATGGTTCAAAAATTTTATCGCTTTGGCTTAAATCAACACCTGGGCCATTGTCGCTCACACTAATACGAACCATATCTAAATATTTTAAATCTCTTTGTGCGCTAATTTTTACTTTTGCGCCGCTGCCAATAACTTGAATACTATTGTGCACAAGATTTTGAATAGCACTGGCCAATGCCGTTTTATTACCAACTATTTGTATATCGGGTTCTGGTAAGCTTACATCCAGTTCACTTTCATTAAGTGCGACCATCGCATCAGCACCTGCTTTAACTTCGGTTAAAAGCTGCTGCATTGAAACTTGCTCAACAACTTGCTGATCGCCACTTTTAGCAAATAACAGCATGTCGTTTACTTGAGTTTCTAAATCTTTTAAACGCGACATTAACTTTGTTTGAAAGTTATCGCGAGATGCTTCGGGTAAGCGCTTAGACCCTAAATTAGCTGCGTAAAGCATAGCGGCTGAAAGCGGCGTACGTACTTGATGCGCTAATGATGCAACCATTTTACCCAGCGCGCTTAATCGCTGCATATGTGCAACACGTTTTTGTAAGCGGCGAGTTTCGGTTAAATCCGTCATTAAAATAAGTTGCCCAGGCTCTGGTGCTAAAGCAGTAATATCAAGCTTTATTAGGCGTCCGTCTTTTAAAGACACTTCATGGCCATCATCTTGATGTGGCCTAAAAGAGCGCTGAATAACATTAAACCAGCGTTCGCCTTCAAGTGGCTCGCCAAGCATATCAATCGCTATTTGATTCGCTTTTGCAATCAACCCTTTGCCATCAAGTACAACCACGCCTGCAGGCATGGTATCAACCAAATGCGAAAGCCAACTTGCTTGCTTGCGCAGATCGCTTAATTCACCAATGTACTCCTCTTGAAGTAAACATGGGTTATACTGATTTGCAGAAAAAAACTGTGGTTTTAGCACGCTGGCAAGGGCCATAATCAAATCTCGAATTGATGTAGATACATGTCTAAATGCACGATTTATACCAAAATTTATTTACATACTTATCATTAAGTTACATCAATAATTTGAGCGACATAAAAATGACGCACACAAAAAGGAATAATAATGAGTGAGCAAATAAAGTGCCGTTGCCCGTGGCTCGACACCACTAAACCCGACTACGTTATTTACCATGATGAAGAATGGGACGTCCCCCTTTATGATGATACAAAGCTGTTTGAATTTATCACGCTTGAATCCGCGCAAGCCGGCTTAAGCTGGTACACAATTTTAAAAAAGCGTAGCGGTTACAAAAAAGCATTTGCTAATTTTGATGTAGATAAAGTGGCACAATTCACACAAGATGACGTTGAGAGACTAATGCTTGATGAAGGGATTGTGCGCAACCGATTAAAAATTGCGGCAACTGTTAACAACGCAAAGTGCTTTATAGAAATACAAAAAGAATTTGGAAGTTTTAGTAACTACCAATGGCAGTTTGTCGATAATAAACCGATTATAAGTAATTTAAATAACGCTGAGGACTACCCAGCAATTACAGAGGCATCAACTGCATTTGCTAAAGATTTAAAAAAACGGGGTTTTAAGTTTTTAGGCCCTACAACGGTTTACGCTCATATGCAGGCCTGCGGTATGGTTAACGATCACAGTAATGATTGTTTTAGAAAAGAAGAAATTATTAAGACTTTTAGTGAGTAAGCGATTTATAACCATAAAAGTGATTAATTCACAAAGAGGTTAAGAGACGCTGCGCTTTAGAGAAGTAAAGCGTAAGTTGACTATGGTTTCTCATTTACCTTCGTTTTTCTCTTTGTGAAATAACGTTTTATTTAAATGATTAAAAGCTTCGCTTTTCACACGAGCAAGATCTACGTCTACCGCCAAGGTTTAAGTTTGGGTTATCTTGTAGACGCCAAGCTTGCTTGCGTGACGGGCAAAGCCCCTAAAGTGATTGACCACAAATGAATAATAAATAACGAAAAGCATTTCACCATTTTCGTACTTCTAATCTCGTGAAAGATTATACTTTTTCATTTTCTCAACGAGTGTTGTTCTGCGAACCCCTAATATCTCTGCAGCGCGAGCTACAACGTAATCATAGCGCTCTAACGCTTGGGTAATTAAGCTTATTTCAAGTTCGGCTAAATAATCTTTAAGTTCAATACCATCATCAGGTAATAACCCACTACCCGTTTGGCTAAACTCAGCGTCTGGCTCACTTTCGTAATCACTAAAGCCTGTGCTAAATATATCGTTAAAGGCGTCTTTTTCCATTAACTCTTCAGGGTATTCTGGCTCGTAGGCTTCAACTTCAATGTAACGATATTTGTTAGGTAAATCAGGAATATCGACCACTTTGTCAGGGAACATAATAACCATACGCTCCACCAAATTAGCAAGCTCACGAATATTACCAGGCCAAGCATGTTCTTTTAAGCTCTCAACAGCGCGCTCTGTAAACTTAGCGGTAGAACCAGTCTGGTCGTTAACTCGGCGCATTAACTCTTTTAAAAGCAGCGGTATATCATCAGCACGTTCACTAAGCGATGGGTTTTCGATAGGAAATACATTTAAACGGTAATATAAATCTTCCCTAAAACTACCCTCTTCAATCATTGTTTCAAGATTACGATGCGTGGCCGCAATAACGCGTACATCAGCTTGGATTGCCTTTGTACCACCAACACGTTCGTAGCTGCGTTCTTGCAATACTCGCAGCAACTTAACTTGCATTTGCAGTGGCATATCGCCTATTTCATCTAAAAATAGCGTCCCACCTTGAGCTAGTTCAAAGCGCCCTTTACGAGCCGATATAGCACCAGTAAACGCGCCTTTTTCGTGGCCAAATAGTTCACTTTCGAGCAGCTCTGCCGGAATAGCACCACAGTTTACAGGTACAAACGGTCCATTAATACGCTTTGAAAGCAAGTGTACATTACGGGCAACCACTTCTTTACCTGTGCCTGATTCGCCTAAAATTAAAACATTAGCGTCGGTTTTTGCCACTTGCTCAATTAAAAAGCGAACATCTTTTACGGCTTCTGTTTCACCAACAAGTCCGTCAAAAGTTTTATGTGGTTTAGTATGCTTATGCTCATTAGGCAACATGCGCTGATACTGCTGGCAATCGTGAAGTAACTGCGTTGTCACTTCGTGATTAAATGGCTCGCAAATAAGTCCCACCACATTAGCGATACTTAATAGTGGTTTTAGCGTTTCGCCAATCAATAAAAACGGTAATGTTGGATAGCGTTTAATTAAGCTTTCGTGGTCAAGTGATTGCAACGCACCTAAAATAATCATGCATTCTTGCTGCTGATATTTTTTGCATTCTTGTTCAAAGCAGTCTTCGCTTAATAGTTGTACAGCTTCACCAATAAAGCCAAGTGAAGCATTTAATCCTATTGCGCGGTTGTTATTATTATCTAAAATCAAGATCATATTTAGCGAGCCGTACTTTCACTAATTTGTATAATTAGTTAAATTGTAAGCCAGTTCAGCATGGATGCAAGTGATAGCGGCAGTTTTTTGACATAAACGCCAAAAAACAGACGGATTGGTTAACTTAATAATACTTAATGATTATTAAGTTAGAGTAAACTCAAAATAGACTCAGCAGATTGATTAGCTTGTCCAAGAAGAGCAATAGATGCATTCGTCAAAAAATCGTTTGAAGCTTGTCGTGAAACTGCTTGCGCATAATCAGTATCTTGAATACGACTTTGGCTCGCAACAATATTTTCTTGCTATGTACCTAGCCCTTTAATAGTGCTCGCTAAGGTATTTTGAAAAGCGCCTAGTTCAGCACGCTGAGCATTAATTTCGTCGCTCGCTTGATCACTAATATCAATAGCAGCTTGTGCGCCTGCTTGAGTTGAAATATCAATAGTTGCAATCGCAGCAGCAAAGCTACCGTCGGAAGGTGTAGTTTTTTGTGTTGTATTGGCATCTGGCCCCACTTGAAACGACACTGACCGACCATCGAACAAAGGTTTACCGCCAAAAGACGCGTTTTCAAACGTCTCTGTAATTTGACTTTGTAACTGCACCACTTCTTCTTGTAATGCAGCACGATCATTATCACTTAACGCACCATTCCCCGCCTGAAGAGACAATTCCCGAATACGTGACACTGCATCATTAACCCCAGATAAACTTGACTCAGTCACTTGCGAATAAGAGATACCGTCGTAAGCATTGCGAACCGCTTGCCCATAACCCTCTTGTTGGGAGGTTAACCGGTCAATAATTTGTAATGCCGCGGCGTCATCCGCCGCAGAGTTTACTTTTTTACCGGTAGCGAGCTGTTCTGCAAGCTTATTGCTGGTTTGCTGGGTTTGGTTTAAATGCAGGTTTGAGTTATCAATTTTCATATATAACTCCAGAAAGTGGCTGTTAAAAACTAAGTATAGACTATTTAAACAACAGTCCAGCCTCCATCAAGAAATAAACTTTGCCCTGTCATATAATTTGAAAGTTCTGAGCTAAGGTAAGCAATCGCGCCTTTTACATCTTCTTCAGTTGCCATTCTTGCTAATGGAACCTTAGCATTGTATTTTTTAAAAAAACTCTCCGGTTGACCACGTTCGATACCACCTAACACTATATTATTCACTCTTACATGAGGTGCAACTGATGACGCCATCCAACGCGTTAATTGCATTAAACCCGCTTTACTTGCAGCATACGCCGCTGGGTTCCCCATATCAGTACCTTCATATAAATCCATTTGTGGGCCAACAACCCCATAAATAGAAGAAATGTTAATGATACTGCGACTTCCGAATTCTTGTTTCTTCATTAACTCATACGCAAGCTGACTCAATAAAAATGGCGCAGAAAGGTTCACATTTAAACAATCATTGAATGTATCTATGGATTGCTTTTCAAAAGGGACACACCAACCCGTTAGCTTATCCGTCCCTACAAATGCGGCATTATTAATAAGGATATTAAGCTTACCATCGGCAATTTTAGCAACGCTCTGCATCGCTTTAACGATGGCTTGCTTATCAGCTAAATCGCAAACCAAAGTGTGGACTCTTGGGCTGTTGTTATAAGTCTCTTGGTGAAGTTTATGCAAACATTTTTCATTACGATCTAATAAAATGACATGCGCCCCTAATTCCAACAACGTATCTGCGGCAGCTTGTCCTACATGCCCACTTCCACCAGTGATCAAGGCCCAACAACCTTGAAGGCTTTGTAATTGTGCTAGGGTTCTCATTGTTGCTCCATTTTTTGCACAAGTAACTTCGCGAAATCAAAGTCTATTTGCGTATCGATATCTACAGCCCTTTCTTTAGGTACACATACACTCGTTACTTTACCTGTCATTACTCCGCTACTTTGACGAATAAAGGCAGGAGTTGTAACGTAAGCAACCGTTGTAATATCAAATACTTTTGGGGCATCTTGGCGCCTTGATACTTGTTCATCTGTTTTGATCACCAACTCAACGAGGTCATCAGTTGCGTGTTTGATCATATTAAAAAATGGGCTACGATCTGAGGGTGTCACTGTGATACAAATATCGGCAAATGTTGATTTTAATTTATCAATGGCAGCCTCTACATCAGCCACACTTCTCAAAGGGCTAGTTGCAGGCAAGCTAATAAAACAATCAAATTTGCCATATTTTTTCTCTACCCACTCAACAGCATGTTGCCACGATAGCCACTCAGCGGATGTATCAGACGCTAACTCTTCAGGCCTGTCGATAATTTCTGCACCTGCAGACTTTGCAACATGGGCAATTTCGCTATCGTCTGTAGAGACAAATATACGGTCAATGATTGGCACCGCCTTCGCGGTATCAATTGACCAGTTTAATAACGGTTTCCCAGCAAGTGGTAAAATATTTTTTCTTGGTAACCCTTTTGAGCCGCCTCTTGCAAAAATAAAAGCATAATGACTCATCATGTACTCTTTTTAATGATATCTATTAGTTTTAAAGTATCAGCCGCTTGTGCTAAATCTACCGTGTTATGCTCTTTACCTAAACACAGACTTTCAAAATCTTTAATTAAGTCTAGGTACATATCATTGGCTTCCCAGTCTGTAAACTCTAGACATTGATGCTGTTGATAATTTAAAAAGACGTCGACTTTACTTTTCAATAAATCCCAATGAATCCGTCCATTGGACCCTTTAATTGTACAGTAACGCTGTGGTTGCTGCTGTAGGAAATCAAGATGCACATGCACCTGAGTACCACTTTTAGTACTAAAAATAACATCCACTAAATCCTCAACGTCTAAGTTCAACTCTTTAGAACTTCGTAATGCCGCGTGCTCCACACTGAGTGGGCCGAATAACCACTGGGCATAGTCAAATTCATGACTTAACTCTAATAATGCGCCGCCACCAAGATGTTGTTGTGCCGATACAGAATCACGATAATCGATAGTTTGACGCCAATCTGGCAAATACTGGCCGACCTCAATGATGATATTATAAATTTCCCCAAGAACATTCTTATTAATTAGTTCTTGCATTTTCTTTGCAGCCGGCATGTACCTTAGACAGTAGCCAACTGCAGAGGGTGTTAATGTTTGCTGACTTAATTTAAGCAAAGATTCAGCTTCGAGAAAGTTGATACACAAGGGCTTTTCAATCAAACAAGGTATTCCTGCCTGCATCAGTGTTTTAGCATGTTGTAAATGCATGCTCGCCGGCGAAGCAATAATCACAAAGTAAGGCTTTAGCTTGATTAGCTCAGCTATCCCTGACACAGTAAAATCGGCGTTATCAGGTAATTCGGTCAATGCGTTCCCTCTTGCAGAGAGCGCAATCACATTTGACTCTGGGTACAGGAGTTTAAGGTTCTTGCGGTGGCGTTGAGAGATATTGCCAAGCCCAATTACGGCAAAGCGTCGCATTAACTCATGCCCAAACTACGAATATCAACTTGCGCACGGTTAAAATCATCCATGCGGCCAATATCAAGCCAATACTCATGAATAGGAAACATCAATACATTTTTTTGGAATGTAATTTGCTGCTCTAAAATTGTTGGCATATCAATATTTAAATCACGCGGCACTGCATTAACAACACTTGGCGATAACACATAAATTCCCGCATTAACAAAAAATCGTTGAATTGGTTTTTCCACCATTTCAGTGATACGATTTCCTTCACCGCTGATCACACCATACGGTATTTGATATTCGTATTCCCGTACACACATTGTGGCGTCAGCACTGTTATCACAATGAAATTCTAACAAACGTGTAAAATCAACTTTAGTAAGTACGTCCCCATTCATCAAAATCAATGGCAGCTCTTGGCATACATCATCGGGTAATAAACCCAATGCGCCGCCGGTACCTAAGGGTTTGTCCTCATGAATATATTCAATACTTACTCCCCACTTGCTGCCATCACCAAAGTGATTCAAAATTAACTCTGGCATATAGTGAGTCGATATATAAAAGTTTCTAAACCCCGCTTTCACAAAGCTTTTCAATACAGTTTCTAGTATTGGTTTATTGCCAATTTGTAGCATGGGTTTTGGGCAATTATCAGTCAATGGCCGTAAGCGAGTACCAAAGCCACCCGCCATTAAAAATACAGGGTTGTCGTATTTTGGCTTACTCAGAAAGTGCTTGAGCATTTCTAAGCCAACTACTTTGCCTTCATCGACCAGTGGGACAGATAAAATACTCTTGCGTTCCATCAGCTCAATTAATTGCTCTTTTGAGGTACCTTTTTGCGCAGTAATTGGGGATAAGTTCATTATTTCTGATAATGCGACCTCAAGGCCGAGGTTTTTCAACAGTGCACGTCGGATGTCGCCATCTGTAACAACACCTAATAAATGGTGTTCTTCATCAACAACAAGCACAACTTGTGATGCCTGTTCATTAATAACTTCCAGTGCGTCACGTAGGGTTCGCGTTGGTGCCATTAAGATATCTTGCCATATAAACTTCATCAGTAGTCCCCTATTTAATTTTGCCACGACAGCCATAGAGAGTCGTGTTATCAGGAATATCCTTATCAACTAACGCATTTGCACCAATGATTGAGTTACTGCCGATATTTACGCCTGGCAGTACAACGGCACCAGCGCCTATAAAGACGTGTTTTGCAACAGAAACACCACCGCAAAGTACAGCTCCCGGCGCTATATGAGAAAAATCACCTATATTGCAATCATGTTCAATAACCGCGCTAGAGTTAATCACAACATGTTGGCCAATACTCGCTCCTGCATTAATAATAGCACCAGGTAAAATTTGTACGCCTAAACCCAACATAGCATAGTGTGAAATAATAGCGCGCTGGGATAATACATTAGTAAGTGTATAGCCTTTAGCGACCACCATATCAATTATATTAAGACGTTTTCTATCATCAAGCTGGGGTCCTATAGCAACCACAACAGCATATTCCTTCACAGAAAAAATCGCTAAATCATCATCACGTTTATACAGTTTTATATCAGAAAAAATTGCACTTGAGGGGCGTACAGGGCTGATTACTCCGGCTATCGCTTGCTTATTTTCTCTAAGAATATCAGTCAGCACACTCGCATGCCCACCGGCCCCCAAAAGTACTGTGGGTTTGCTATTCATTAATTAATTGACCTGCTTTATAGTGGCGAGAGGCATTACACCCCATAACTTTCCAATAAAGACTTGGCGACATACCGTTACCTGGTCTTTTAATATCAATGTTGTGCTCTGAGAAGACCGTACCGGGTAAGATATCGACAGCAGCGACTAAGCTTTTTCTTGCTGCGATTTTATTTGCAACTTCGCTTTTTGTGGGTGCTTTAATTTTACTGCCCATTGCCAGCTCAGTTTGTCTGATCAAGCTGATCATCTCACTTAACTGTGCAGAGTTAAGGGATGCCTTATGATCTGGTCCAGCCATGGTTTGATCTAAAGTAAAGTGTTTTTCGATAATCTTGGCGCCACAAGCAACGGCAGCTATAGAAACTAGCCATCCTTCGCTATGATCGGAGTAACCCGTTGGTAAATTAAACGCGTTTTCCATGCTTGCCATCGCTGACAAATTTATTTCATCAAGTGGGGCTGGGTATTCGGTTGTACAGTGTAATAGTGTAACTTTACTTTGCAATAAAGCTTGCCCTTGAGTGCTGCTGTAAGCTAATTCAAAATCCCCTTCGCTTGGGGCCTGCTTATTTGGAAAAATATAGCCATAGGCAATCACAGCAAGAGCCGCTTCAATTTCACCTAATGTCGCCATGCCTGTTGATACAATTAAATCACAACCAGATTGAGCATGCTTTAACACCAGCGGGAGGTTCGTGATCTCACCGGAAGGAATTTTTAACCTAGTTAGTTTTAAGTCGTCAATTAAAAAACGTAAGCTTTGCATATCAAATGCTGTTGATAAAAATTCGATTCCTAATTTTTTACATTCAGCGACTAATATATGATGGCTTTCATAACTCAATTCCAAACGCTCTAACATTGTTAATTGTGATTCAACCATGCCAATATTGGTGCTTTGATAACTTGCTTGAGCCGCGTCACTGGTTACAATGTTCTTTGCTTTAAAGGTCTGAAACTTAACCACATCTGCACCTGCACGATGAGCTTCTCTGACCAGCTCAAGAGCCAGCAGCTCATTGCCATTATGATTAACTCCAGCTTCAGCAATAATTAATGTTTTTTGGCTCATGCATTATCTCTGTCATAAAAAGGTTTACTTTGGCAGTTGCTCAAATCAACCTCACTCAATATTTTAACTATTTTTTCAGATGCATTGCCTTCCCCATAAGGATTAACAGCCTGTGTGCACTGGAAAATAAAGTCAGTATCTAGGGCTTTATCAATCGCATTCATTAATGCAATATCGTTCATACTCGTATCAATAACACTGCAACTTTTAGGCCGACCTTTTTGACGGGTGCCAATATTTATTGTGGGGATCTTAAAACTAGGAGCTTCAATTAAACCACTTGATGAGTTTCCTAGCACACAAGCGGCTTGTTTCATTACAGCTAAGTAGCACTTAAAACCGAGCGAAGGATAGAGGATTACGTTATTTAAGTTCCCCAACTCAAGCCACTGTTTTATCATCAATGCGCCTTCGCCATCTGCATTTGGGTAAGTGACAAGAAAGTTAATATCGTCTCGTTCTCTAATTACATTTAATAAAGGGTTAATGTCATTCTCTTTTGCATCACCTCTCGTTACCGGATGGTAAGTAACAAGGAAAAGAGGAGCCTCTAAATTTTTAAATGTAACAACATCGTTTAAATCTATATCGTTTGCTTTTGAAGCGTGAACAATGTTGTCAATCCCAGGTGCGCCGGTGACAAAAATTTGACTTGGTTGCTCTCCTAATTGCATTAGACGTTTAGCGAAAGGCTCTGTAGCAGGGAAATGAATACACGCCATCTTACTAATACTGTGCCTAAGGGCTTCATCAAATGCCCCTTCGGTCACTTCACCACCATGAATATGCGCGATAGGAATACCAAGAAACAAAGCGGCCTGCGCTGCTGCAAATATTTCAAAACGGTCACCAAGTACCAACAAACAATCTAAATTATGACTGGCAAATGCATCCGCAAAGCTGATGGTGGCTAAGCCTGTGGATTTCGCTACCCCAACTTTTGAGTTCGATGACAATAACATCTCGATTGGAACGATATTCTTGATACCTGATTCTTCAAGCTCAGTTATTGTAAGTCCATATTCGGGCGATAAGTGCGTTCCGCAGGCAAATATAACCGTTTCAATAGCTGGTTGTTGTTGCAGTAATAAAATAGGTCGACACAACAACCCAAAATCAGCTCTTGTGCCTGTTACGACAGCTATTCTTCTCATTTTAGTCCCTTAACATTAAACACAGAACTTGGAATATTGACTAAACGATCAGCTAAAAATAGTGAGTTTGTTAATGGGCCTCGTAATGCGTTTTTAAACATAGGAAGAGTGTGCATCAATTGCCATATAGGTCTTGTCATTACACCGGCTTGATTTGTCTTGGTCAGCATTTCATCACGGTATGCTTTTGAAGGACATAAAACGGCGTTAAGCCAGTAATTAGAACGTGCATGTTCAGGCTCAACAATAAACGTCATCTCACTTGCAGCCAACTCAGATTGATATAACACTGCGAGCTCTCTTTTATTTTCAATATACGATGTTAATTGCTCGAGTTGAGCACACCCCAAAGCGGCATTAATATTCGGCATACGATAGTTGAAGGCAATTTCATCATGATAAAACTCATAAGGATGAGGCTGTTTTGCAGTTGTAGTTATATGTTTTGCGCGATTTGCTGCCCCCTCGTCGTTACATAAAATCATCCCACCTCCCCCGGTAGTAATCACTTTATTGCCGTTAAAGCTCAGTGCTGACATTGTTGCAAAGGTGCCCGTATGTTGGCCTTTATATAGGGAACCTAAACTTTCTGCGGCGTCTTCAATTAATTCAATATAAAAGCATTCACATACTTTTTTTAATTCAATAATTTTCGCGGGGTGACCAAATGTATGCATGACCACAACAGCTCTTACACGTGCACCATTTTTGTGATAACAAACTTGCTCTCGAATTTCACAATGCTCTTCGAGGTAATTTAATAATGCCTGCGGACACAAACCGAGTGTTTCTCGATTAACATCCACAAACACAGGATCTGCGCCTAAATAAGCAATAGCATTGCATGTTGCAACAAAAGTAAGGGCTTGGGTTATAACTAGGTCGCCAGTTTTAACACCGCATAAATAAAGCGCCGAGTGCAAAGCAGCAGTACCATTAACAGTGGCTATTGCATACTTGGCTTTTGTGTAATCTGCTATTTGTTTTTCAAATTCATCAACATAACGACCAACACTTGAGACAAAGGTTGAATCCAATGTATCTAAAACATACTTACGTTCATTGCCTTCAAATGCAGGGGCATGTAAAGGGATAAAATCTCTTGTTTTATAATACTCCTGAATGAAACTAATTAATTGATTGGTAATCATGCTGGCCTCTATTACATTTTACTTTCAAGGTACTTTCCCGTTTCTTGGTGGGCAAAATCAGGTAAAACTGTAAAGAACAACTTTATAATTTGCTCTTTTTCCCAAAAGCTAGATTGGCGCAGTTTATGTATTCCCTCTTCAAATTCTTGTAAAAGTAAATTATTGAAGTTAGCTTCATTTTTGATAATACCCAAATTTTCAAACTTGAGCATATCTAACACTTCATCTTCTGTAAAAAACTCTTCACTGTGCTTCTCACCCGACGTGTCACTCAGAGTAAATAAACAAGGCCATTTACCAGCAGATGGTAATGTTTTTACTAATGCTCTAGCCTCATCTTCAGAGCGACATAAATACGGCTCATAACTTTTCTGTTTAAGAAATGATGCAGCGATTTCAGAAAATGTAAGTAAGTGCAATTCATCATTTAATTTAGGGAAAAAAATATCTCTATTATCACCAAAGAGGCAGGAAAATATACACAACAATCCCGACTCTTGTGGGGTGACAAAGTATCGCTTAATATCAGATGGAGCTACGATAGGCTGATGTTTATCGATACGTTGTTTAAATGAATGCAATAAGGAACCGTCACTGAATGCAACATTTGCAAAGCGTGCCATAGACACCGGAATATGTTGACTTGCCCGCATCAAAAACATTTCCATGATTCGCTTTGATGCACCCATCATATTAACTGGATTAGCCGCCTTATCCGTAGATACACAAAAGTATTTTTTTACACCATGGTTAATACACTGCTGCAAGGTTTTTTCTGTGTTTAAGATATTGGTCGCAACCATTCTCATTAATGTAAATTGATCTTTTTCATTGCGTACATGTTTTAACGCAGACAAATTCAAAACGTAATCATATTGACCGTCAGATGCAAAAAACGCATCGTACTCTAAACTACCAATATCGAGTGTATACGTTTGAAAATCGCCGCTGATATAACCTAGTGTAGAACGAATATCACGCACCAGTTCAACTAGATTATTCTCACTAATATCAATAACATGAAGTTTCTTTGGCTGTCTTTTAAATAGTTCTTTCACTACAGCCTGGCCAATTGTACCTGCCCCGCCCAGCACGAGAAGAGAAGCATTTTCTATAATGCTACATAATAATGGTTCAAAACGAGCTAAGTCATTGGTAAAGAGGCTTTCATCCCTGTTAACTAATTTCAATATATCCATGTGTTATCAGCCTTTAATCTTGATATTCTGGTTTTGACCAATTGCACTTGGTTTTCCAGTTAATAGGGAAGTCTTTTTGAATTTCTTTCAGGAACTTAAGCCATAAATCAAAAACATTTTTAAACTGCTCTAACGTTTCTTGTTCATCTTCGAAAAAGTATAACAATGTCAAAAGCGGGCAGTGGAAGTAAAGCAAGGTTCCTTTAATAATATGAAATAAGTGTGGGTGCGCTGATTTTCGGTACGCATAAACCAACCTTTGTTGTGCTTTTAAAAGCTCATGAGCCTCCTCACGTGATGAGAACTCTCTGTTGCCAATATCAATCAAATAATCACATAAAGAATTAAATTCGTCTAAACCAACGAGCTGTTCAATGTCATTAAGTTCAATATTCTTAAAATGTTGAGCCTTAATTAAATCAACAACTTCTTCTCTATTGAGGTTATTACTTTGAACAAATACATCTTCACTGTGTAGTGGAATAGCCCCACGAATTTTTGCACCGGCGCCAATATTGTAGACGTCACACATAGTTGCACTATTTACTAAGCGATCAAAAGTTGTTTTAGACAGTGCTAATAATGGGGCAGCTAAAACATCATCACCGAAATTCCCTTCTAACTTTATTGAAGCACCAGCAAGTGGTTTAAATGCTGATTTTAGTTGGGTGTCATTATAAATACTTAATTTTGAATGCGTTTCACCACTTAGAGGGTAACCATTATCAACACCAAATAAATAAATTTGCTTAAAGCCCATGGTTATCGCATAAGACAATGCCGTGTTAGATACTAAAGGGCCACACGCTGGTAACGCTGTTATACCACGGCCATAATATCTCATAGAAGCCATAGATAGAAATGCAGAGCCAGCTTCTGGACCTTTTAAACCGAGTCCCGCCCATTTGTATAACCCTATTACATCGGGATACATAACATCTACAGCAAGTAAATTAACGTCTTTATACCCAGACTCTGGCGCTATTTTCTTTTGAATATCATAGGTTATCTTTGGTCTTTCAACTAACACATGAAAATCAGCTTTGATACCTGCTTTAATTAAACTTTGGAAAGCAGTACCACCAGCTATAATTATTACATCCTCTTGGTATTGCCTGATCACTTCAATAGCCTCATCTAATGACGGGCCATTACCGACAACAAAAACGGGAATATCTTTAAGAGATTGCTGTGCTTTTTGATTTGCATATAAAAAAGCAGCGCCTTGTTCAACATTACGGATAGAATGAGCAAGACCCGTAATAGCATCATTGTAAAAACCAAACCCTTGATGTAACTGATAATAATTGTCAAAAAAGGCTTTTATAAGGTTATTGATTTCATCAGAAGGATAATGCTGATAACAAAAACTGTTTATGACTGAAAAGGCACCGATATCTTCAGATATTTTAAAGATTTCATTAAAGAAATCTTCATAACTAATACCTAAATGTAAGAAAAGACACCCACCTTCCTTATCTACTTTCTCAATTATGCTAAACCAGTCAATGCAAAAAAGGCTTGCATAAAACATTTCTAAATCGGGTTCACAAATAAATAAGTAATCAAAGGAATGCCGCTTTAATAACTCCGGTATATGGTAACCTAGGCCAATACCAAAGATAAGGCAGCTTGGAAATATATCAGGAAGTGAATCTAGCCGCTTGCTCTTCATATCTTTTACTTTACTTAGCTGCTCTGTAAGTTTAAGCATGTATTGGACATGGATTCTTTCATCATCACTCTCCCAGTGACTATTTGAAAAATAATTTGTACGGCTAAAATTAGCTTTTTTTGTGTAGTTATCAACCTGCTCTTTGGCTTGTTTTAATGGTTCATCATCATAAAGTGGCACACTTTCTCCTTCTGGAAAAAAGTTTCCATGGCCACTTTTTGTTACATGGATACAAAAATCTTCTCGGCAGTGAAAGCTACTGATGTGCTCTGCAATACTAGGGTAGTACTTCTGAAAAGCTAAAAAATTTTTTTCAAAGCGAATGTTAGCTTCATTTTCAAAAATACCTTCTCGCTTTTGGTGTTCAATAGAGCTCTCAAGCTGTTCTTCAAGATGTTTTAATTGTTGTTCGATACTCTCGTTCATAAGATGGCATACCTATTTTATGCTATTGTAAACACCCAATCCTTTTTTATTGCTCAAAAAAGTCGTTAGGTTCTTCTTCGCATCGGATTTCTGTTCTGTAATTAAAGCTACTAGCTCATGCAATGAAGAGAGAAGTTTATTCATAAAATCAACTTCATTAGGTTCGAAAGAGTACTCAATTGAAAAAAGCTCTACAAGTAATTTATCTACAATAACAAGCTCTTCGGTGGCATCCTGGGTGTTATTTTCTTTTACATACAATGCTATGTTATTTAAATGAAGGTCTAATTCTTCAAGTTGCTTACCCAACATTTGCATCTATGCCATTTTCGCTCAAGGTTTTTTCACGAATATCATGCGGTATCGCATCCCACCCTGACTTGATCTCTTTTAGCAGTGCCGATACTTCATCTATAATTGCTGGATCATTTTTAAGCGTTGCATCGACAAGGCGATCAATCATATACGAGTATAATGCATATAAATTTTCCGTTACTTCACCGCCTGCATCAAAGTCTAAACACCCTCTCAAGGCTTCTAAAATAGCAGAAGCTTTTGACAAGTGCTCACTCTTTGCTTCAAGATGCTTTTTCTCAATCGCAACCTTCGTAAACACCATTTTCTCAATCGCACCAGCCATCAACATTTGAATGATTTCATAACGATCAGCACCGGCAATACGACTTTTGAGCGCTTCTTTTTGATAATTTTTTACTTTGGCATTATACATAACTCACCCAACTATATTTTTACAGCTAAATTTAATAACTACTATTTTGATTTAACAAAACCAGGCAGACTCGATAACTGAGCACTCAAATAACTTTGCGTGGATTGCATTTGAGCTAGCAATACATCTAGCCCTGAATACTGTTTACGTAAACGACCTTCTAACTCAGACATTCTATACTCATGATTAAGAACATCATCTTCCAATTCATCTATCTGAGAGTTTAGGCTCGTCTCTCGTTGCTTTAATATTCCATCATTTTCAACATAGTTATTCAATAAAGACTCTAGTTTTCCAGCAACACCGTTTTCACCAGCAAAAATCTTGCCAATATCATCAAAATTCTCATCCATAGCTTCATTTAAGCTACGGACTAAGGATGATTTCTCTAAGTAGCCTTCTTTATTAACACCAAGCCCTAAATCAAATACAGTTTCAAATGGGCCAGCTCCTTCAACATTCAACCCTAACGTATTAACTAATTGTGAACTCAATGAGCGTAATGTTGAATCCCCATTTAAGGGTTTGCCAATTCGCGATTGTAAACCGATTTGACCTATTGCATTATTATAATTAGCTATCAACTCATCAATTAATACAGTTGCACTGTCACGGTCATATTCTACAGCGAGCTTCGCAGTTTCACCGTCAATACTTTGCCGCTTGGCAACAATCGTCATATCTTGCACAGCATCTTTAAACGTATTACTACTATTTGTAATAGTTATCCCATCTACTTTAATTGCTGCGTCTGTAGCCTCGTTACCTGCAGCAATCACAATCCCTGCACTGCCACCGCCACTAGCGACTGTCGATACATTATCCAGTTCGGCATTATCATTAGTAATCACTAAATCATTGCCTGCCCCGGTCTCATTCGAGGTAAGCACAAGTTTAGCTTCAGTGCCCGTATTTATAATATTAGCTGTGACGCCAAAATTCGTCTCTGCGTCGTTGATAGCATCACGAAGATCGGCAAGGGTTGCTCCTGCATCTAATGTAAGATCGAAACTTTTGCTACCCGCTGCAAAGGTCATTGTTCCACCAGAAGCTGTTACAACATCGTCAGTTGAGGCAAACAAACCATCATTTGAAGTTGCGCGGCTACCTTGTGCAACAGCAAGAACTTCTATTTTGAAATTACCTGGCGTGATGTTTGATGTAGGTGTAACTGAGATAAGATCGCCATCATCACTCGTTGGCTGTTTAATAACGGCTTTACGTTTATTGAAATTTTCAGGATCAGCAAGTTTTTCAATGGTATCTTGCAGTTTAGAAAGGGCAGATTTGACCTCTCCAATTGCGGATAGCTCAACTTGAAGTGCTTTATCTTTTGTAGCAAAAGCATTCATTTTGGGAACATTTTCAGCATCAACTGATGCTTGAATAATACTTTCGAGATCCAGCCCAGATCCAATACCTGCGGATGTTATAAGTGGCATACCTCTCTCCTACTATCTGATCCAAAAAATATTATGCAGTTTGATTTAATAACAAACCCTTGTTAGCTAGTTTATCGGCAAATTCCTCTAAAGCTTTAGCCACTTCACGAAATTCTTCACTAGGGATCTCGCGTATAACCTTTTCACTTTCTTTATCATACACTTTGATAATTGGCGGATCTCCCTTTTCATCAAATTCAAATTTCAAATTTGTTGATGTAACAGGAATATACTTATTTAATCTCTCTAAATTTTCTTTTACTTCATCAATGAGCGCTTTTCTTTCACTTTCAGAATCAAGCTGTTGACTGCCATTAACAAGCACTGGCTCTCTACCAGCAATTTTAATGCCATCCTCTTCAACAGTTGCTTTTTTACTTGCCTCATTCAATTCATTTTTATTTGGCAAAGATGAATTAGTTGGGTAATTTTCACTAGATTTAATTATTGCCCCTAAGTCAGCCATAATAACTCTCCTGCAAAATACAAACAAAGTATAAGTCATTATTGAGATAATATCCCAATAATGACTTATAAGCCGAACTAGCCTAGTAATGACAAAGCAACTTGAGGTCGTTGATTTGCTTGACTCAAGATTGAGCTGCTAGCTTGTTGTAAGATCTGCATTTTAGTTAAATTAGCAGTTTCGGTTGCAAAATCAGTGTCCTGAATACGTGAACGTGCCGCTGATAAGTTTTCAGATACATTTGATTGATTTCGAATGGTAGATTGGAAACGGTTTTGCACCGCACCTAGCTCCGCACGCTTTTTATCAACCACTGCGATCAATGCATCCATACCAGCCAGTACCTGTTGCGCACCGGCTTGAGTTGACACTGATATGCCCGTTTCAGTAAAGATGGTCGCAAATGTGCCAGAAGCATCATACGCGCTATCTACAGCAGAAATTGCTGATTGCTGAGCAGTTGCAATGAAACCGACAGACGCAGCGCCGTGTAATGCTTTACCTGTAACAGTTGATGCAGCCCCCGCAATCCCAGATAAAGTAAAACCACCATTTGCAGTTAGAGAATTACCTGCAGCAGTTCCACCTACGTTTTCCATGCTAAACCCAATTGTCTGCGCCGCATCAGCACCAACCTGGAAACTAGCCTTATAGCTACCATCTAATAAGTTTTGCCCACCAAAAGTCGTATCTTGTGCTACACGGTTGACTTCTGACATTAATGAACGGATTTCTTCTTGAACTGCAAGACGATCTTCATCTGTATTGGAGCCATTTGCAGCTTGTTGTGATAGCGTTCTTACACGCTGGAACATTGATGTTACTTCATCAAGAGCGCCTTCAGCAGTCTGCGCAAGAGAAATACCGTCATTAGCATTTCGTACACCTTGGTTTAAACCATTAATTTGACCAGTTAGACGATTAGATATTTGCATACCTGCAGCATCATCTTTCGCACTATTAATTCGAAAACCTGAAGATAAACGCTTAAAAGAAGTATCAAGTTCATTTCCAGAATTCATTAACTGCCGTTGTGCGTTCAACGAACTCACATTGGTATTTACATATAAAGCCATAATAGCCTCCGCTTTATCATTTTAAGAGTAATACAACGGGATACCCCTACCCTGTTATACTACCTGACTTAGAGTCCTACATTTTTAGTTCTCTAAATCAGTTATCGTCCGATAAAGCAAAAGCTTTAGCTTTATTTATAAAATAATTTAGCTTTTATTTAATTTTAACCTTGTAATAAGCTTAAAGCAGCTTGAGGTCTTTGATTTGCTTGACCTAAAATAGTTTGACTAGCTTGTTGTAAAATTTGGTTTTTCGTTAAGTTTGCAGTTTCCATAGCAAAATCTGCATCTTTAATTCGTGATTTAGCAGCTGAAAGATTCTCGGAAATATTAGCTTGGTTGCGAATAGTTGATTGGAACCGGTTTTGCACCGCACCTAGCTCTGCACGCTTTTTATCAACAACTGCAATTAATGCATCCATACCAGCCAATACTCTTTGTGCGCCAACTTGAGATGAAACAGTAATCCCAGTCTCAGTAAATACTGAAGCAAATGAGCCAGTAGCATCGTATGCTGTATCTAATGCTGATAATGCTGACTGCTGAGCAGTTGCAATAAAGCCAACTGATGCAGCACCATGTAAAGCTTTACCAGACACAGTCGATGCAACGCCAGCAATTCCAGATAAAGTAAAGCCGCCATTTGCTGTTAGTGAGTTGCCTGCAGCGGAACCTCCAACTTCTTTCATACTAAAAGAGATTGTTTGTACAGCATCAGCACCAACTTGGAAACTCGCAGCATATGAACCATCTAATAAATTTTGGCCACCAAAAGTAGTATCTGAAGCGATGCGATTGACTTCCCCTGATAGCTGACGAATTTCTTCTTGAATTGCTAACCTATCCTCATCAGTATTTGACCCATTTGAGGCCTGCTGTGCAAGTGTTCGGATACGTTGAAAAGTCGACGTAATTTCATCCATTGCACCTTCAGCTGTTTGTGCTAATGAAATTCCATCATTAGCGTTACGATTACCTTGGTTTAAGCCCAAAATTTGCGATTGTAAGCGATCAGAGATTTGCAAACCTGCCGCATCATCTGCAGCACTGTTAATACGTAAACCTGAAGATAGACGTTTGAATGAAGTATCAAGATCGCCCCCAGTTCTTTCAAGTTGTCGTTGTGCATTTAGCGCACTTACATTTGTATTTACATATAAAGCCATAATAAACTCTCTTCTTATCTGTCAAAGTTAAGCCACCACCTTGAGGTGGTAGTATTTGACAAAGTGACTCATTACAACGGCAAACTTTAATTGCCTGGGGCAAAAAACTGCCACTTTGCAGGTTATTTAAAAACTTAATAAGAGTAGAGCAAACTTTAGGCCAACTTTTATAGCTTCACGTAAGAATACTATATTGAGGATACACAATGAGAAAGGCTCTAAATAGAGCCTTTATAGTAGATAAGTTTGAGAGTGGGTTTGCAAAGCATAAACTGGCACAGTTTATGCTTTATTTTTTATGTTCTTGCAAATGTTAGAACACTATCGGATTTTAAGCGCCTCCGCTTTATAATCCTTCAATAGCGCCTTTGTTAATACCCCATTAGACAAAGGCGCTTTTCTTTATAGTCAATTTCTTGACTTCTCTTTTAAAGGTCTAGGTATTAACCTAGCAGACTTAATGCTGCCTGTGGACGCTGATTCGCTTGGCTTAAGATTGTTTGGCTTGCTTGTTGTAAGATCTGCATCTTAGTTAAGTTAGCTGTTTCGGTTGCAAAATCAGTATCTTTGATACGTGATTTTGCAGCACTTAAGTTCTCAGAAACGTTAGACTGGTTACGTATTGTTGATTGAAAACGGTTTTGTACTGCACCTAACTCTGCACGCTTTTTATCAACAACCGCTATCAATGCATCCATTCCTGCTAGTACTTGCTGTGCACCAGCTTGTGTAGACACCGAGATGCCTGTTTCCGTAAAAATTGTAGCAAATGTGCCTGAAGCATCATATGCGCTATCCACTGCTGAGATGGCCGATTGTTGCGCGGTTGCGATAAAGCTAACTGATGCTGCACCATGAAGTGCTTTACCTGAAACAGTTGAGGCAGCTCCTGCGATACCAGATAATGTGAAGCCACCATTTGCTGTTAATGAATTACCGGCAGCAGTCCCACCAACTTCTTCCATACTGAAGCCAATTGTTTGCGCTGCATCAGCACCGACTTGAAAGCTTGCTTTATAAGTACCATCTAATAAGTTCTGGCCACCAAAAGTAGTATCCGAAGCTACACGGTTTACTTCAGACATCAGCGAACGAATTTCTTCTTGAATCGCTAACCGATCTTCATCTGTATTTGAACCATTTGATGCCTGTTGTGAAAGGGTACGAACACGTTGAAACATTGATGTAACTTCATCTAATGCGCCTTCAGCGGTTTGTGCTAATGAAATAGCATCATTCGCATTACGGTTACCTTGATTCAAACCGTTAATTTGTGATGTTAAACGGTCAGAAATTTGTAAACCAGCAGCATCATCAGCTGCGCTATTAATACGAAAACCTGATGATAAACGTTGGAACGATGTATCCAATGCATTACCTGAATTCATTAATTGTCTTTGTGCGTTTAATGAACTAACATTTGTATTTACATATAAAGCCATGATTATCTCTCCCGAAGTAAACTTATCATTTACTCTCAAACTTACTTAGATTAAGCAGTGGTTGTTATTTACAACGCTTTGCTTGGTTAATTAAGTTATCGGTCTAGTCGAAAAATCCTTTAGCTTTTTTTTTATTTTATTTATATTTTTTATAAAGTCATGTAATTTAAAGAATTTATAGTCATTAAATTAATTGTTTTTATTACAAAAATAAAAAGTATTATCCAAGTCTTTTTTGTCAGGGAGATATTAAGCTGTAAAATAATAAGGAGATAATCTTAAAAGGCATGGCAAACTCAGGAGTGAGGTAACATATTGCCTTACTCCTTTACTTACTTATAAGTAATCGAATAGTGATAGGTTAGCCAAACGGCCAAAAGTTGCCTGAGATGCTTGAAGGGCAGTTTCTTGCTTAGTTAGTTCGGTAATCGCTTCTGCCATATCTAACTCAACTAAATCGGCACGTGCCGCTTTATTGTTTATATCCAAATCGGCATTTGACTGGGAAATTTTATCTGCAGCATTAATGCGCCCACCTAGGCCTGCTTGCGTTAACGATACTTTATTTCTCCCATTATCTAATTGCACTAGACCATCGGCAAGTGCCTGCTCAAAAGCGTCTTGATCTAGGCTTGTATCTTTTAAATCTGCAATCAAATTGCTCATAGTATTAAGTACGTTCTCATTTTGAGGTGCCCCAAGAGTGAAATCCACTTGCCCCGTAGCTACAGGTGAAATACTTATTTCGAGCCCGTTAAATTTAATAAGCCCATCAGATAAGTCACCACTGGCTAAAACATTCCCTCCTTGTTCAACTGTGTAAGTTCCAGGGGAGCCTGCTGTTGTTATCACATTATAGGTATTATTAGCACCTGAAGGATCATATTCAGCACTATGAAAGCTATCAAATTGCCCTTGTTCCTTAACGTATACCTTAGAATCGAGTACTCCACCCGATACTACACCATCATTTGAGCTTACATTTAACCTAGCTTGTACTTTTTCAAAAACATCAAATCCATTATCACTTGATTTTATATCGATACCTTCGGCTATTTTTATTTTATGCAGTCCTTGGTCTCCAGCATATTCATACTTCTGGTTCGCGCTGTTATAACTATAAGCAGGTGTATTATCTTGATATCCAGAAAAAAGGTATTTACCATCTTCTGTTTTAGCATTCATTAAATCGAGTACTGTCGATTGTATAGATTTTAGTTCTTCTGCGATTCCTTCACGATCAATATCGGAATAAGCTCCATTACCTGCTTGAATTGTTAATGTATGCGCTCGCTCTAATGAGCTTTTTATATTATCCAGTACGGTTTCTTCATTAGTTAAGCGACTAGAAAGCATAGTAATGTTCTTTTCATACTGCTCGTTTGCTTGTATTTTATCTGAATAAAGCGACGCTTGAGACATCGCTGATGGATCATCTGAGGTTGATAAAATTCGCTTCTGTGTATTAACTTGCTCTTGAGCTCTGCTCACACCTTGTTGATTTTCTAATATTTTATTTATGTTGTTTTGGTACATTAAATTATTTGATAAACGCATAATTACCTCGCCGCATTTAATAAGGTGTCAAAAATTTCTTGAGCTGCTGCTAAAACTTGTGCTGATGCTGAATATGATTGTTGAAAACGCAGTAAATTTGCGGCCTCTTCATCAAGATTTACTCCAGATAACGACTCGTACCATGCCTCAGATTGCTGTGCTAGAGCGTCAAATGCAGCGCCACTTGTGATTGCTTGACCAGTTACAACACCTACATCGCTCACTAATCCTGAATAAGCTTGGTTGAACGTTTTATGGTTGTCGGCCGTTGCTGTTGTTTCTACATTTAAACGGACTAACTCACCATTTTGTAAATCTGCTAATTTTAAACCATTACGGTTATCGTCAAAGCCGCCTTCGTTAAACTCAAGTGTAAAGGTGTCGCCTGTTGCTGGTGTACCTTCTATATCAAAGTCAAAACCATATGAATCATAAGGGGCACCAAGACCTGCTAAAACGTTTTTACCTGGGGGCGCTATAGTTACTGCCACATCAGTGCCACTACCATCGCTAATTAAATAATCATTGGTACCTGTAGCTTTAACAATTTTAATATCACCATTAGCAAGTACTGGTGGATTAACTGGTATAGGCGGTGTAGTGAGAGGTGTTTCTAAAGTAAATCCACCTGAAATAACGCTACTAACTGTACCCACTGAAATAGTTGCAGTACCTGTATTATCTATACTGTTAGATGTACGGATAGGTGAAGCTAATGCTAAATCTTCGCCGCGCCCTGTTGCAAGCGTGATGCTAGAAGCCGAGTCGGAATTAAGTTTAATTTGAAACTGATCTCCCACGTTACCTGTTTTGGTTGTATCTATATTTAATTGTAGTCCGAAGGAGTCTTTTACCGTTGCTAACACTTCTGATGTTGTAGCTGTTGCCGCTTGATAAGGGACTGCATTTCGAATATCGTCTGCATTTATGATCCCATCAGCTGGGATATCTGCAACTGATGGATCACCTAGCGGCTCGCCTTTATTATCTACTGGTTGAATAGAAACCGATGTTGCACTGGTATAAATAATAATAAAGTCACTAGCAGGAAGTTCACTACCTTTACCTGGCTCTACCGTTGCAGTCATACCAGCAGTGCCCGTGTTAGCTTGATACGCATAAGCGCCAACGGTAGGAATATTAAAAATATTACCACCTAGCTGACCTGTTGCATCCATACCCAATTTGTTTTGTTCGTTAAATGCATCAGCTATCGCTAAGCCCATTTGGCCAATTTGGTTTTGCGCAGGGACTAATATGTCATCTCTAAAAGCAAGTAAGCCGCCAATTTTGCCTTTAAGCTTACTTACATCAACTTCAAGCGGCACAGCTTTGCCACCATTAACGTCAAGCGTGAATTCTTTAAAATTAGGATCGGGATCGCCCGTCATCGAAAATAAGTTAAATGCGCCATTTTGCATAACAACTGCTTCGCCTGTGCCCATAAAAACGAGTTTTTCGCCATTTGGACCATCAAGCGTTTCTATGTCTATTAGCTCTGATAAGTCGCGTATTGCTTTATCGCGTTCGTTATAGGTAGAGCTGGCATCTGCGGCGTTATTAGTGCCATTAACTGCTGCAATATTTTGATTTAGCGTGCTAATACTTTGAATGAGTGAGTTTGCTTCATCTGAAAATATTTCGAGTTGCTCGTTTACTATACTTTTTTGATCAAGCACGATGCCCGAAAGCCTATCCATTTGATCAATTAAGCTTTGCGCATCTGTCATCACTAATGAGCGAGCAACAGTAGACGAGGGCTGATTTAGCGCTTCTTGCACGTTATTAAATAAAGAGTTAATACCAGTCGAAAGATTATTCGACTCTTCAGAAAAAATAGTATCAACTCGATTAGCCTCAGTAATAAACTGATCGAAAAACGATTTATTAGAGGTGTCACGATTTAGCTGTGACTGAGCAAACTCATTTAGTAATCGGTATGTTTCGCCTCGCCCTACTTGGTTGTCAACCATAGTAGTAAACTCTGTACGCTCACGCACATAGCCTTCTGTATTAACATTGGCGATATTTTTACTTGTCGTTTGCAGTAGCTCCGAGCTTGCTCTAACCCCAGAACTGGCAATGTTTAATAAATTAAACGACATGTTACTCTACTCCTTGGCGGATCACGTTTGCCGCAATGTCTTTTAGCTGACTGCTATTGAGCACTTGTTTTATTTTGTTGGCATAATTTGGATCGGTTGCATAACCTGCTTTTTGTAATGAATCTAAAAAGTCATTTGGTTTTGCTGTATTTTGTAATGCTTCTTTGTAGCGTGGGTTTTGCGTTAAAAAATCAACGAAGTCGTTCACGCTATCTTTAATTGAGTCGTAGGCTCTAAAGCTGGCTTGTTTTTTAACGGGTGTGCCTTGTTCAAACTCAAGCGTTACTTTGCTTGCTTTATCGCCTTCCCAGCTTTTATCTGACTTAATATTAAATAAGTTATTTGAGCTGCCACCGTCACTTTTATCAATAATGTGTTTACCCCAACCGGTTTCAAGTGCCGCTTGTGCAACCATTACTGCAGGGTTTAAACCAATTTTTTGCGCTGCAGTTTTAGCGTGTTCCCACACTGAACTTACAAACTCTTCTGCATTTTTAAATGTTGGGCTATCAGCTTTAGACTCTGCAGTATTAACTTTAGGCTCAGCAATATCGGCTTTAGTACTCTTAACTATAAGATCGGGTTGCTTATTTTTTTGCTCATGAGGAAGAGCGGAACCGACTTGCGTATCGCTAAAAATATCGTTGGTTGTTCTAAGCACCGAGCCTGGCATAAAGTTTTTAGACTCAGGCGATAACTGCTGAACAATTAAATCGGCAAGGCCTAACGAGCCATTTGATGAAAGCTCTGTTGAAAGTTGCTGATCGTGCATTTCTTCAAAAAACTTTACGCCACTTGAGTTAAATGGGCTGTCTTTGTCTTCAAATGCTTCGTTAGCTTTGCGCATTCCTTTGAGCAACATTTGCGTAAAAATAGCTTCAAATTGTGCGGCCGCTTTTTTGAGCGCAGCTTTAGAGGCATCAGTTGATGCATCGCCACTCGTTAAGGCTTCTTTACGAAGTGAATCTAAGTTGCCTAAATCAAAAAAGTTTTGTTTATCGAGGTGATTAGTTTCCATCGGCTTTTTGACACAAAATGAATAATGCAGTTAAAAATGCAAAAATTGAGCCACTACCGATAAAACAAGGAAGATAAAAATAATAAACTTAAGTTGCTGTAAATAAAAAGCCCTAATTTCAAAAATATAGGGCTTAAGTAATACGTTATTTATTGGCTTGCTTTTTTAAATAACAACCAACTGTCCGTTAATTGCGCCGGCTTCTTTTAGCGCTTCTAAAATAGCCATTAAGTCGCCAGGCGCTGCGCCAACTTCGTTAATTGCGCGAACTAAATCGTCAAGGCTTACACCTGGATTAAATACAAAGGCACGAGAGTCGTCTTGGTTTACATCAATAATACTTTGCTGCGTGACAACTGTATCACCGTTTGCTAGCGGATTTGGTTGTGACACGTTTTGTTGTTCTGCAATTGTTACTGTTAAGCCACCGTGAGTTATAGCCGCAGGCTGAAGCTTAACGTTTTTGCCAATGACAATTGTACCGGTGCGCGAGTTAACTATAATTTTAGCGGCCATGTCAGCTGGTTTAAATTCTAAGTTTTCGAGTGTTGATAAGTACGATACACGCTGGGATGCATCGCGTGGTGCTATAACACGAATAGAAACAGAATCTATTGCTTGTGCGCTATTTGGGCCAACTAAGTCATTAATTGTTTTTTCTAGGCGTTTTGCCGTTGTAAAGTCTGGGCGGTTTAAATTAAAAGTAATGTAATCGCCTTGCATAAATGGGCTTTCCACGGCGCGCTCAACTGTAGCGCCATTTGGTATACGGCCAACTGTAGGGGTGTTAATTACAACTCTACTGCCATCAAGGCCTTGTGCGCCTAAGCCACCGACAATTAAACTACCTTGTGCAATTGCATACACGTTACCATCTACACCTTTTAAAAAAGTTTGTAGTAAAGTACCGCCACGTAAACTGCCTGCACTACCAATAGAAGAAACCGTTATATCTATTGTTTGCCCGGGTTTTCTAAATGCGGGTAATTCAGCATGCACAGCAACAGCGGCAACATTTTTAATTTTAGGACTTTGAGTTGAAGGTAGCGTAATACCAAAGCTGTTCAACATGCCTCTAAAACTTTGTTGTGTGTATGAGTTTTGCTCGCCAGTGCCCGGTAAACCAACCACTAAGCCATAACCGACTAATTGGTTAGAGCGTACGCCTTCAACCATAGACACATCTTTTATGCGCTCAGCACTGGCAGTAAACTGCCAACCTAATAACACAACTAAACATAAAGCTTTAAGGCTATTCATGTTGTTACCCTCTAAAATGGAAACAGCGAACTGCTAAAGAAACGTGTAAGCCAACCAGGACTTTGCGCCTCTTGCGTTTGCCCTTTACCTGAGTATTGAATACGTGCATTAGCAATACGATTTGATTCAACCGTATTATCGGCGCTTACGTCTTGAGGGCGTACTAGCCCTTCTAAACGAATAAACTCTTCACCGGTATTAAGCGTTAGCCATTTTTCGCCGCGTATAACTAAATTACCGTTAGGTAAAACGCGCATTACATTAACCGAAATATCGCCCACTAAGCTGTTTGACTGGTTTGATTTTGAATCACCCGTAAACGACGAATCACTACCAATACCAAACTGGATACTATCGCCACCTATATTTACAGGTAGACCACCTAAGCCAATCACTGGGTCTAAGCTTGCGTCAGTTTCTTTGTCTGTTTCTGTTTTAGCGGCCTTTGTTGCTTGAGTAGACTCTTGCAATTTAACCGTAATTATATCGCCAGTACGTAGCGCTTTTTTATCAGAATATAAGTCGTTTGATGTATGAGTATTAAACAGTGAACCTGTGGCTACCAGCGGCTCTAAAATAGGCTCGGGGTACATAGGTGCGTAGTAAGGGTCGTCCTGCACTACCTCACTATTTTGCGTAGACATACAGCCACTTAAAAATAATGTGCCCGCTGCAAATAAAATAATATTACGCATAATTCCCCCTATTCTATTAAAGCTGTTGATTGATATAACTCATCATTTCGTCAACGGCCGAAATTACTTTTGAGTTCATTTCGTAAATACGCTGAGTTTCTATTAGATTTACCAGCTCTTCAGTCACATTTACGTTAGATGTTTCGAGTGAGCCTTGAATAATACTACCTAACCCTTCAACACCAGGATTACCTTGTACAGGTGCACCACTTACAGCGGTTTCGGTATAAAGGTTTTGGCCAATTGGCTCAAGACCCGATGGATTAATAAAGTCACTAATAGTCAGCTGACCAATGACAACGTTATCGGCTTGGCCTGCAACACGTACAGATACTTCGCCGTCTTGCGAAACCGTAATTGATTGCGCGTCATCTGGTACATTCATTTCTGGCTGAATAACGTAACCTGCGCCCGATGTCACAATTCGTCCATCGCCATCGGTAGTAAACTGACCATTGCGCGAGTAAGCAATATTGCCATCTGGTTGCAGTACTTCAAAAAAACCTTCGCCAGAAATCATCCAATCTAGTGAGTTTTCGGTGGTCAACATGTTGCCTTGCGTAAACTCTTTTTGGTTAGCTACAACTTTAGCACCCGCACCTAACATTAAGCCCGACGGCATTTCGGTATCTTGCGATGAACGACCACCTGGTTGATTAATATTTTGATAAAGTAAATCTTCAAATATAGCGCGGCTTTTTTTGTAACCTACGGTACTGGCATTCGCTAAATTATTTGAGATAACCGATATATCGGTTTGTTGAGCGTCTAGCCCCGTTTTACTGATCCACAATGCTGGATTCATAATCGTGTCCTCACTTTAAAGTTAAACTATGCGTAATAACTGATCTTGACGCTCGTCAATTTCTTCAGCTGTTTTCATTAATTTCACTTGTAATTCAAATTGGCGCTGGTGGCTTATCATGTCGACCATTTCGTGAACCGGATTCACATTCGACATTTCAAGCGAACCACTTAAAACTTTTACATTGGCAGAGGTATCTACTGTTACATTTGCTTTTGGTCTAAATAAACCGTCGTTACCTTTTTCGAGCTGTGAGCTATTTGCTTCAACAACTCTAAGCGTGTCGATTTCTTCTAAAAAGTTAGCAGGAGCGCCTTGTGGTCGAACTTGAATAGCGCCATCTTGGCTAAACCCTATTTTTTCGACTGGGACGGGTAAAATAACAGGTCCCCCTTCGCCAATAACTTGACGACCGTGGCTGGTTACGAGCATGCCTTGAGCAGTAATGTTTAACGTACCCACTTTTGTGTAAGCTTCATTACCGGAGGCATCTTGCACAGCAAGCCATGCGTTATCGCTCATTGCGATATCTAAGTCTCGCCCGGTTTGAACAATGCCACCCGATACCATGTTTGAACCCGGACGCTCTTGCATTGAAAATACACGTGTAGGCAAACCTTCGCCAAACGCTTGCATAGAACGCGCCTGGGCAAAGTCAGCTTTAAATCCTGTTGTATTTGCATTCGCCAAATTATTGGCTTTAAGCGCAAGCCCTTGTAGGCTTTGCTTAGCGCCGGAGGCCGCAATGTAGACCATTTTGTCCATAGTATCGACTCACATAAAAAATCTCTGAACTTACAAATGCAAAATAGGTGCCAGATTAAATTTGACGCAACACTGAGAGGTATTTAGAAGGGCTTACAAAGAGGACTTATAAAAAAGGCTGCAAAAATGCAGCCTAATATATTTAATGGGGTTTAGCTTATCGAATCTGCAAAATACTTTGCTGAATAGTTGAATTAACTTCAAGCGCACGTGAGTTTGCTTGGTAATTACGCTGTGCAGTAATTAAGTCTACAAGCTCGTTTGTAAGATTAGTATTTGATTGCTCAAGCGCTGATGAGTTAATTCCACCAAACGTACCCGAACCGGCTTCACCCGCTACAGGTTCACCTGAATCAATACTTTGCTTCCAGCTTGTATCACCCACTTGTGATAACCCTTGTGAGTTAGGAAAACGCACCATAGCCACTTGCCCTAGGAATGTTGAGTCACCGTTACTGTAAGAAGCGACAATTTTACCGTCTGTTCCTATATCAATTCCGGCTAAACGACCTACTGTTGAGCCATCTTGATCGAGTGCTTTTACTTCAAAACCACTTGAATACTGAGTTGGGATACGTCCAGCCGTGTTATTTTCATCGCGCCAGTTAAGCTCAATACCAGTACCTGGGAAAGTTGCACCATTGTCTAGTAATGTTGATAAACCAGCACCAGAACCCGCTGGTAGTAATATTTCATCAAAAGTAGTTGTATTTGTATTTGCCACACCACCTGTTGTTGATGGTAAACCACTTGAGTTAAAACCTAGGGTGGTCAGTGGTGTATAAGGTGTCGTTGTTTGTTCTCCACCAGTTGTGGCATCAACTACTTTGCCATCGAGTGTTGCGTATACTTCCCAACTGTTATCTGTACCACCTGCTGCGGCATCATCTTCTTTAGCAAAAAAGTATTGTAAAATATGTGGTTCACCTAGTGAATCATATACCGTTGTTGACGTAGATGAGTTATAAGTACCACTAGATGTAGGGTCAAAATCTAGACCTGTTGGATCCGCCGTTGCATCTAAGTTAAACGACAAAAATACATTTTCTGTTGCGCGAGGTGAACCAGACGAATCAGGGATTTGAATTGGATCAGTTGTGCTCAAACTTACCGACGTTGTATCACCTGTAGATGAATCAACTGGGAATGCTTGTAAAAAGTTACCTTTTGCGTCAACCATAAAGTTATCTTGGTTAAGCTTAAATGCACCCGCACGTGTATATGTTAAATCTTGCGAAGATAAATCGTCGGTCATCGCAAAATAACCTTCACCAGTGATTGCTAAATCAAGTGAGTTATTTGTAAATTGCAGTGAGCCTTGGTGAAACTGCTGCGCAACCATGGTTGTTTGCACACCGTCACCATTTTTAGTCTTACCAGAGCTAAACACTGATGAAGCGTAAACATCGGCAAACTCAGCGCGTGACTCTTTAAAACCTGTGGTATTAACGTTTGCAATATTATTTGCAGTTACGTCTAAATCTTTTTGTGCGGCAGCTAAGCCAGTTAATGCAATATTGAAGCTCATAATTCACCTCTAACCTGTTAATATTTAGCCTGCTGACAGGCGAAGTATAATTAAAATTTATTACGCGATTTCTGCGACGTCTGTCAACCTAACCGCACCTTCTTTAGTGTTAATAATAATGCCACTTGAGCCATTAATATTAACGCTTTCAATGTTCTTAAATGTAGCAATGGGTAAGCTTGAAAATTCACCGTCAGTACTTCCTTCGGCGGTTACTGAATATTCACCTTCAGGTAAACGCTCACCAGCTTCATTTTTGCCATCCCACGCAAAACGTACCGCACCTGCCGGCTGAGAACCCATATCAATAGTTCTTACTAGCTGACCTGATGCATCAGTAACTTTAATTTTTAAGTTATCAACGGCTTCTTCTGCCACTGCAGAGCCTCTGGCATCACCTGTTTCATTTAAATCCAGGGTGTTTGACTCTAGTAAAGCTTGTTTGCCTACAAGTGTAGATGCTTGCAGTGCTGAATTAGATGTCATTGAAGAGGCTAAAGATTCAAAATTAGTATTTAAATCTGTAATCCCTTGCGCCATCGTAAAGCTAGTCATTTGAGCAATCATTTGGTCATTATCCGCAGGGTTACTGGGATCCTGATACGATAATTGCTGAGTTAACAAAGAGAAAAAGTCTTCTTGTGTTAACGCATCACTCTCATTATCACTGGTAGCAACTTGTTGCTCTTGCCAGCGTATAGAGTCTAAATAGGATGAAGATGTACTAATATCGTTACTCATAACCTACCCTCGGTTACCGCTGCCCTAGCAACAGTGTTTTACTTAGCATTTGCTTAGCTGCATCAGCAACTTGCACGTTTGTTTGGTAAGAACGAGAGGCAGAAATCATATTTGCCATCTCCTCTACAACATTAACGTTGGGTTTATAGATATAGCCATTTTCATCCGCACTTGGATGGTTTGGGTTATATTCAATTTGTAATGGTGCATCGCTTTCAACAATGCCCAAAACTTTAACACCAACTGCGGAGCCCTGCTGGTTACTTACTGATGCTGAAGCCTTTGTCAGCTCAGCCGCAAATACAGGTTGGCGCGCTCGGTACGTTTTGTCTTGAGATGAACTAATGGTATTAGCATTAGAAATATTACTAGCTGTAGTATTTAAGCGAACGTTTTGTGCGCTCATACCCGAACCTGCAATATCAAAAACATTATATAAACTCATAATTTTTATCCTTGACTACCGAGAGCTTTATTCAGACCTTTGAATCTGCCGCTTAAAAATTGCAAGCTGGCCTGATACTCCATAGCATTCTGTGTATACAAGTTTCGTTCCACTTGTATATCAACCGAGTTACCATCTCCTGTATCTGATTGATTTGGTAAGCGAAATGATTCAGAATTACCCATACTATGAGTACCTCCACTAATGTGTTTATCGTTAGTTCTTACCATGGTATTGCCGCTTTGCTGGGTTGACCTTGCCGCTTTTAATGCCGAGGCAAAGTCTATATCTTTTGCTTTATAGCCAGGCGTATCAGCGTTAGCTATATTAGTTGCAATTAATTCTGCTCGCTGTGAACGGATCAACATGGCTTGCGGATGCACACCTAATGCTTTATCAAAACTGATAGCCATAACCTTCTCCAAAAAATTGACTTACCCATGAATAAAGCAAAAAATAAGCCATTTATAATAAGGAAAGTTATATTTTTATAAGGCCATGTATCTAAATAGAAAAACGACGCTGAGTGCGTCGTTTTAGGGAAAGGAATTAGCTTAATTATTTCTTTTGGTAAATAATACCGGGGTTGCATCTAACCATATCGAACTCAGTACTTAAGCCAGTCAAGGACTCTGACGCACCTAAAAACAAGTACCCTTTTGGATTTAACGCTTGTGCAAACTGATTAATAATTTTAGCTTTTATTTCAGGAGCAAAGTAAATAAGTACATTACGGCAAAAAATAATATCAAACTTGCCCATTAACGCGTACGAATCAAGCAAATTTAAATGCCTAAAACTAACTTGTTTTTTTATTGTATCGTTTACTTGTGCCATACCGTTGCCGCTATCTTTAAAAAACTTTTTACGACGTTCTGCCGATAAGCCTCTGGCAAGTGCAAGCGCGTCGTATTCTGCATTTTTACACATATCAAGCATGGTATTAGATATATCTGTACCAATAATTTGCGCTCCCATACGTAGCACGCCAGGTTGCTTAGCTTGAAACTCGGCAACCGACATAGCAATCGAGTAGGGTTCTTGCCCTGATGAGCTGGCAGCAGACCAAATTTTTAATGGTCTTCTTAACTCTTTAAACTCAGGGAATAATTTATTTTGAAGTAATTCAAATGGGTATTGATCTCTAAACCATAACGTTTCGTTTGTGGTCATTGCATCAACAACAGCGGCTCTTAATTGCCGCTCATGAAGGCCAAGTGTTTTACTTACTAATTGTGATAAAGATTCCACATTAAATCGAGCCATGAGTGGAGCAAGTCGACTTTTAACTAAGTATTGCTTGTTTTCACCTAAAACAATACCGCATTGCTGCTCTAAAAACGAACGAAACTGGTCGTATTCACTTTGCTGCAAATCTTTATTATTCAAATCAATAACACCTATTTTTATTGGTCACTATGGACCCATTTTTTAACCGCAGTTGCTAACTCATCAGGGTTAAATTTGGCGATAAAGTCGTCAGCACCTACTTTTTCTATCATTGCTTGGTTAAACACACCACTCAATGATGTATGTAAAATAACATGTAATGGTGCAAGCTTAGGATCTGCTTTTATTTCAGCTGTTAAGGTATAGCCGTCCATTTCTGGCATTTCAACGTCTGAGATGAGTAACGCTACCCGCTCAGTAATGTCATTTTTACAATCAAATTCTGCTATTTCTTTAAGCCTAATTAAAGCTTCTTTACCATTTTTAGCAAGCTCTGTTTGCACGCCTAACGGCTCTAGGGCACGTTTAACTTGGTTACGCGCAACAGCGGAGTCGTCTGCAATAAATACGATACGCTCGCCTAAGTCTTTTTGAATGTCGCCACTTTGTGCAACTTCAGCACTTACTTCTGTATTTACTGGGCAAATTTCATTAAGTATTTTTTCTACGTCTAAAATTTCTACTAATTCATTTTCGATTTCGGTCACGGCTGTTAAATATGAATAACGCCCGGCACCTGATGGTGGTGGCATTATTTTTTCCCAATTCATATTTACAATACGCTCAACCCCGCCCACTAAAAAGCCTTGAACCGAGCGGTTGTACTCAGCAATGATGATAAAACTGTCTTTAATATTTTCTATTGGGCGCCCGCCTACAGCCATCGACAGGTCGATTACTGAGATAGTTTGACCACGAATATGAGCAACACCACGAATATAAGCATTCGATTTTGGCATGCTTGTAAGTGGAGGACATTGCAATACTTCCCTCACTTTAAATACATTAATGCCAAAACGCTGACGCCCTCTGAGCTTAAATAAAAGTAATTCTAGGCGGTTCTGCCCAACCAACTGTGTGCGTTGGTTTACTGAGTCTAAAATGCCTGCCATTCAAATCTCCTAAAGAAAACAAATAATGCGGAACGATAATTGCTTTCTATTAATAAAGCTACATAACATCGCGGGAGCGTCTATTTTTTGACGCAAAATATTTATACCCTGTTTGAAACCATAAGCATAGTCGAAACATTATGAGTTTGTTAAAAAAAGTCAGAAGATACAGTGTTTTTTATTTTGTTGCTAGCCTCTGCTTTGCATTACCTTTGCAGGCCAAAGTATTTAGCAAAGATTTATTACAAGAGATGGCTGTTGCTTATATAGCTGAGCAGATTGGTACATTAAAAAATAATAATATGCAATTAAGTGCACTGCCTTTAGACAGTCGTATCCCTGATCGTATTTGTAATTCTGAGCTTGAATTATCAACATCTGATGAGCCACCATTTAACCGCCAAGTAACCTTACAAGCCAAGTGCAATGATGTGCAAACGTGGACTCAATACGTTCATGTAAGAGTTGTTGAAATGGCTCCAGTTGTTGTTGCCACTGCTAATTTAACTCGTGGTGAAGTAATAACTAAATCGCATTTAAGTATTGAAATGAAACCAACTCACTTTGTACGAATTCAGTACTTAGATGACCCTACAATGCTAATAGGCAGCAGAAGTAAACGAAATATTAGAAGTGGTATGCCAGTATTACTAAACCAAATTTGTATGGTGTGTAAAGGTGACTCTGTTAATATTTACGCTAATCTCAGAGGCCTTAGAATTAAAACCACAGGTATTGCTTTAGAAGACGGTACTTTGGGCGAACAGATACAAATAAAAAACAAAAAATCAGGTAAAGTTTTAAATGCGCGAGTAGATGGTGTAGAGTCTGTTCAAGTGAATATTTAATTTAGATTTATACTAAAGTATCCCACGTATATGCCGATAACATGGCATAAGTTGGGTAATATACGGGTTTATTATTATGGTTAATCAAGTTAATGGCAGTAATCAACAAGCTAATGCGCTTACAAATGCAAAGCAGCAACAAGTTGATTTAAAAAAAGATAATGCTAATACACAATCTGCTCAGGCTCCTTCGCCTAAAGCTGCTAGTGATTCTGTAAGTTTAACGCCGCAGGCACAGCAATTAAAAACGCTTCAAGATAAAGCGCAGCAATCGCCTGGCTTTGACAGCGATAAAGTTGCTGAGCTAAAAAAAGCAATAACTGAAGGTAAATACCAAGTGGATAGTGAAAAGCTTGCTAAAAACTTAGCTGATTTTGAGTTTAACGTGTATGGCTGATCATAATAGTTTAATTAGCGTAAAACTAAACCAACAAGTAAGTTGTTTAGACTCTTTGCATACGCTATTAAACGACGAGCTTACTGCTATTGCCTCACGACGTGGTGCTGGTTTAAAAGAAATTGCCCAACAAAAAATGTCTTTTTTAACTAAGTTAAGCACTCTTGATAAAGAGCTAAGTAAGCTAATTGCTAGTAACGACTCACAAAATCCTGAAATATCTGAGCTAATAAGCCAAGTTAAAACTCAACTTGCACAATGCCAAAAACAAAATAACGTTAATGCTCATGCTGCCCGCCAAGCGCAACTAAGTGTTAAACAATTAAAAGAGATATTAATTGGCGCACCAACGTCAATGACCTACGATCAAGCCGGTAAATCTGTAAATACCGAGAGTAAACTGGTTCGTAACTTAAAAGCTTAAGCCCCAAATTTTACATTAAAAAAGCCTTATTGACTTATCAATAAGGCTTTTTTAATGTCCTTTATTCTTAAATTTAGTTATAAATAATACCAATTCACTTAATTATGTAAGCCCCCCCTTAATAAATAATTAGGGGGGCTTTATTGGTATTAAATATCCGTTTGATTATTACTACTTTCAATTAAGTGTTTAATCATTTCCTCCGATTGATTTTGTACATCAACTGCAGGTGCTGCTGTATCAATGCTTCCCCGCTTTGGGCTGGGGTATAAGCAATTGCAGAGCCTTCGTCTTCAACCAGTGTATTTAGCGCTATAAGCTGCTCTGCATCTTCGTTAATGATTACATCATCAATATTAAGCGGCTCCGCCGAACTCATTTGCACCGTTTGCTCAGGCGTTGATAGACCACTCAAGTTACCTAAATCTATCGTTTCAGTGCTTAATATGTTGTTGCTTGAAAGCAGATAAAACCTTTGTTATTGAACGATCTAAAATAAGTGGCAATAAAATACATCTGTTGAGCACTACGCAATCTGCTTAAAATTAATCCTAACAACAGCATAGCACTCAATATAGGAGGATGAGGTATTTTGAATAACTTTTTTAGTAGTACGTTACTTTTTTAACTTCGCGTGGTTTTACTTCACCTATGTATAAATCGTGCACACGCTTCATATTAAGCTCAAGCTCGGTCACGTAAGTGTCATCTACTGCGTAAGTTTTAATTATTTGTGCACCTTTAATAAGCCCCTGCACTTTACTTTCTAAGTAATCGTCTTGAGCAATTGAGCCTTCCACCGTTGTTCCTGCGGTAATTTTTTGCCCATATACTTGCTCAGTAAGCTCCCGGTAAGCTTCAAGCTTAGAAGCCTTAATGGCCATAAGTTGCTTTTGCGACGCGTTAGCGCCTTTTTGCAAGCTAATAGGTGCATACCCTATCGCTTTTAAAACGGGGTAATTATTTGGCTCTACATATTTATATTCAACATGCTTATCAAAAACGCTGCTACAACCACCTAAGGTTAAACACCCAAGTGTAATAAGTAATGAAATTGCTCGCATAGCATTTAGCCCTTGTATAGTAATTAGCAGTACATATGCACGTTTAATGCCATTTATAGCATTACTAATAATTACCAAATAACATTGGTACAGTCCTTGCTCTACCTAGTTAATAGCTAACGTTTAATTGGAGTAAAAGTATGAAGTCGTTTTTATCATTGGCATTTGCAGGATTAAGTGCAACGGCATTATTAACGTTCTCCCCTTTTACTAAAGCACAGTGGTATGAATCAACGGGTCACGCGAACGTCCAAAATGGTGATACAAGCGCGGCTAAATCTGCCGCTATAAAAGATGCGATTACACAGGCGTTAGTATTCTCTGGCGCACGGGTTAGCTCTGTGCAAACGTTGGTAGATGGCGTGTTGATGCAAGATCAGCTAAAAATTAGCAGCCACGGAGAAATTCAAAAAATTGAACTGGTCAGCGAAAATAAATACGACAATAAATTTGCCGTTACATTACGGCTCGATATTTTTTCTCAAACAGAGCAATGCCCACAAAATAGTTTTAATAAGTTTGTGGCCGTTACACAAAGCCAACTTGTTCATCGTGAACACGCCAAAATGGGTCAAATATTTGACGTAAGCAAAGCTATTAGCAAAAATATTTTTACTTCCCTGCAAAAATCAAAAATGAGCGCAGTACCTATTGCTTACTATAATAATGCAATAAGCGTTGATAAGTACTTTTCGCAGCAGCACGACTATTCAAACGCTCAATTAGAAGAAATATCTTCGCGCAGTAACGCTCAATATGTTCTGCTTAGCCAAATAACCAGCCTTTCGACTAGCGACAAACTCAATAACGATTATGCATTTTGGCAAGACGAGGCGTATGAGCGCAGTTACAACATTGAGTTTGCACTGTTTGATGGCACTACCTATGAGCAACTTTGGCAAAATAGTTACCATACTCAAGCAATTTGGCCATTTGAAAAAACAACCATAGTTGACGTTAATAGTGATAGGTTTTGGCAATCGCCTTATGGGCAAAGCATAACCGATATCAACCAAGCAGTAAGTTATGACATTCAAGCAGCCATGGCGTGTTTGCCAACTCAAGGCAAAATAATGCACATGGAAAATAGCAAAATTGTTATTAATTTAGGTAAAGCTCATGGGTTAAAAAAAGGCCAGATGCTAAGCATTGCGCACCATAACTATTTAACCGACGCGGCAGGTAATGTTATGCCACACACCATCACCACGCTTAATAAAATTCGCGTTGAGCAGCTTTATCAGCAAACTGCAGTAGCTGTCAGTATTGATGACAAACCACTACCTGGCGTGCAAATTAACGATGTAGTAGAAATAATCAGCCAAGATCTTTAGTTAATTTAGCTTTTAAATTAGGGTGAGCCGATAACCACTTGCCCAATTGTTCTACACCCGATAAATGCGGATAATGCTTTCTGCATGCAAACACCACATTACGCTGCTGATTAGGGAATATAGGCAAGTAATCAATCCCTACACGGTCGGTACATGCCAGTTTTGGTACAAATGTAATACCGTCATCCATGGCCACTAACGCTAATAATGTTTCTAAACTATTACCTTTATACTGATTAGATATATCGACTCCCGCAGAAAAACAAAACTTTTGGGCTTGATCTTTAAAGCAATGACCATCACTTAACATTAGTAGGCTGCATCCTTGAAGGTCGTTCAACGCCACTTTTTTATGCTTAGAAAGCGCGTTATCTTGTGATACCGCCACTAAAAAATCTTCTTTGTATAAAGCAACCGTATGGTAATTAATAAGCTCTGGCACATCGGCTAAAATAGCAAAGTCGAGTTCGCCATTATTTAAAGCTTCTAAAATTGTTGCTGTTTGCATCTCAATAAACGAAAACTGACTATCAATAAATGCCGCTTTCATTGATGTTAATAACGCAGGCAACAAGTAAGGCGCAATGGTAGGAATAATACCAATAGTTAATTTACCTTGTAGAGGCTCATTAGAAGTAGCAGCAAGTTCTTTGAGTATTTGCGTTTGTTCTAAAATAATCTCTATTTGCGTCAACAAACGTTCACCTTTTGCTGTTAACGTAACTTGTTTAGTTGAGCGGTCAAATAAAGTAACGCCAAGCTCATGTTCGAGTTTTTTTACTTGGCCACTTAATGTAGGCTGACTTACAAAACATGCATTGGCAGCTTTGCGAAAGTGCTTGTATTGCGCTATTGCTTTTACATATTCAAAATCTTTTAAGTTCATATTCAGCTCCGCATGATAGTTTATAACTATCAGTTTAATACAAACAAACGATTGGAACTATATTTAATTGTTCGCCATAATGGCTATCAACAAATCAAGAGGAACAAAAAACTATGTTAAACAATATCGAAGGTCAAACAGTCCCAAGTGTTACATTTGCAACTCGTCAAAATAACGAATGGAAATCAGTAACAACAGATGAAATTTTTAAAGGTAAAACGGTTGTAGTGTTTTCACTACCTGGTGCATTCACACCAACATGTTCATCAACTCACTTACCACGTTACAACGAATTAGCAGGCGTACTTAAGCAAAACGGCGTTGACGAAATTGTATGTTTATCAGTAAACGATACCTTTGTAATGAACGCATGGGCTGAGCATCAAGAAGCGCAAAACATTACTTTATTACCAGACGGCAACGGCGAATTTACTGACGGCATGGGCATGTTAGTAGACAAAAACGACCTAGGCTTTGGTAAGCGCAGCTGGAGATACTCTATGCTTGTTAAAGATGGCGTGATTGACAAAATGTTCATCGAACCAGATTTACCAGGTGACCCGTTTGAAGTATCTGACGCAGACACAATGCTTGATTACATCAACCCTAAGCAAGCTAAACCAGAGCCAGTAACTGTATTTACTAAACCTGGTTGTCCGTTCTGTTCAAAAGCTAAAGCGCTTCTTACAGAAAAAGGCTTTGCATTTGAAGAAATTGTTATGGGCTCAGGCGCATCACTAACAAGCCTTAAAGCAGTATCTGGCCGTGAAACCGTTCCACAAGTATTTATTGGCGGTAAGCACATTGGTGGCTCAGATGATTTAGAAAAATACTTTGCTTAATTAATAATTTTGCTCAATTAGTAAATATAAATAGGGGCACTGGTTGCCCCTATTTTATAAGGAAAAAATAATGAAAGAATTGCAAACCGACGTTGTTGTTATTGGTGCGGGTACTGCGGGTTTAAGTGCTTATCGTAATGCTAAACAATTTACAAATAACGTACTTATGATCGAATCAGGCCCTTACGGCACTACCTGCGCACGAGTTGGTTGCATGCCGAGTAAATTATTAATTGCAGCTGCTGAAGCTGCGCACTCAATCACAATGGCACCTGCATTTGGTGTACACAGCTCTGCACCACGTATTAATGGTAAAGAAGTGATGGCACGCGTTAAAAGCGAACGCGACCGCTTTGCCGGATTTGTAGTAGAAGCTGTAGATGAATTACCAGATGGTGATAAAATTCGTGGTTACGCTAAATTTTTAGACACAAACCGCATACAAATAGACGACCACACAATTATTACAGCAAAACGCTTTGTAATTGCTACCGGTTCACGCCCTTCGTACCCTGGCGTATTTAATAACTTTGGCGACAAACTTATTATAAACGACGACGTATTTGATTGGGATGACCTACCAGAATCAGTCGCTGTATTTGGCCCTGGTGTAATAGGTCTTGAAATTGGCCAAGCACTTAGCCGACTAGGCGTAAATGTAAAACTATTTGGTGTAGGCGGCGCAATTGGCCCACTTACAGATCCAGTAGTAAAAGACTACGCAAACACTGTTTTTGCCGAAGAATTTTTTGTTGATACCGACTCAAACGTATCCGACATGATGCAAGTAAACAGCAAAGCGCAGCTTACTTACACCGACAAACAAGGTGAAAAACACACCGAACAGTTTGACTACGTACTTGCAGCCACAGGCCGAGTACCTAACGTAGATAAACTAGGCCTTGAAAACACAGGCATTGAACTTGATGAACGCGGCGTACCGCACGCAGACACACATACAATGCAGTGTGGTGAGTCGAACATATTTATAGCAGGCGATGCAAGTAACATGCTACCACTGTTACACGAAGCATCTGACCAAGGTGCTATTGCAGGTCAAAATGCAGGGCGCTTCCCAGATGTACGTATAGGTCTGCGCAGAGCAAAAATTGCAGCTGTATTTAGCGACCCACAAATAGCAATGGTAGGCGAAAGCTACAAGCAAATTACTGACCGATTAGGCCCATGCGGTTGTTTTGAAGTAGGCGAAGTAAGCTTTGAAAACCAAGGCCGTAGCCGAGTAATGCTTAAAAACAAAGGTCATATGCGTGTATATGCAGAGCAAGGCACAGGCTTATTTTTAGGTGCAGAATTTATTGGCCCACAAGCCGAACACATCGCTCACTTATTAGCTTGGGCTGTACAAAACAAAATGACCGTACCAGAAATGCTTGATATGCCATTTTACCACCCAGTAATTGAAGAAGGGTTACGCACCGCTCTTCGCGACTTAAACGCCAAACTTAAATTTGGCCCAGACATTGTAAATTCATGTATGGAATGTGGCCCAGGCGCATAACCTATTTACCACACATACAAACTTGCTAAGTAAAAGCCAAAACTAACGTTTTGGCTTTTTTTTATAATTTTTTTAAGCTTACCTCTCAAAAAAAAATTTAGTTGTTACACTTAATTGTTAATCGAATCAAAAAAGATAAAAACATCACCTAGTTCTAGCGCAATTTTCTTAACGTTAGATAGACTCTCTATATAAGCAGATTTGTATTATTTAATAAAGTTATCTCTGAGTAACGACACTACTTCGTTAGTACGACCATTTAGTACTGCTTTAAGGCCAAATAAAGCCGTAGAGGCTACCTGCCCTGCTTCTATTTTAGGCGGCATGACTAACTCCATTCTATTTACTTTTACTTCTAATAAAGCCGGTCCTTTTGCATCTAGCCATGCGCGCATCGTTGAAGGCAGTTCATCAGGGTCTGATACTTGCCAACTGTGCAAGCCAATTTGCTGTGCTAATAGAGCAAAATTAGGGTTCGAGAGACCTGTGTAACTATCAAGTAAGCCTTCTACCCTTTGCTCCATTTCTACAAAGCCGAGTGAGTCATTGTTAAAAATTAAAATTTTAACTGCTATTTTCTCTTGCACTAAGGTAAGTAAATCTCCCAATAACATGGTGATCCCGCCATCGCCACACATCGCTATTACTTGCCTATCAGGATATGCATTTGCAATTCCTAATGCCTGAGGATACGCATTTGCCATAGTACCATGCAATAAACTGGCTAAAAAACGGCGCTCTCCTGTAGCCTTTAAATGCCTTAATAACCAAACCATTGGACTTCCTCCATCGGCGGTAAAAATAGCATTATCAGTGGCCTGTTCACTGAGTAGCTGCGCCAGGTACTGCGGGTGAATAAGGTCAGAGTCGTGTTTTGCCTTTTTATTGTAGCCCTGAGTGTCTTTTTTCCACTGCTCAAGCGATTCATTCAAATGTCTATTATCTGATTTTTGTTCAAGTAGTGGGGTTAACGCAGCTAAAGTATCTTTAACATCGCCCACTAAACCAAGTTCGATAGGCGAACGGCGCCCTAAATGGTTAGCCTCTTTATTGATTTGCACAATACGGGCTTTTTCAGGATAAAATTGGGTATAGGCAAAGTCAGAACCTAAGCAAATTAACAAATCGCAATCGCTCATTGCTTGCACTCCTGCAAGATTTCCTAAAATCCCTGTCATACCAATGTTAAAAGGGTTATTAGGCTCTACAAATTCTTTTGCTCGCGAACTATGAGCTATCGGAGCGTTTAACTTTTTTGCCAAAGTAATAAGTTGATCATGCGCCTTTCGGGCGCCAATACCTGCGTAAATGGTAATGCGCTTTGCATCGAGAATCATACCAGCAAGCTTTTTGAGTTCGTCGTCACTTGGACGAATAACCGGTTGAGGCTGGTGAACCGACCAAGGCAAATCATCATCTATTTTCTCCTTAAATACATCGCCATTAACTACAACCACCGCCACCCCCTTGTGTGCCAATGCCGCTTGAGCAGCCTGGGTTACGATACGCCGAGCTTGATCTGGGTGGCTAATACGCTTACAAAATACAGAGCACTGCTCGTAAATTTTGGTTTGGTCCAACTCTTGTGGAAAATCCATTCCTTCCTCCGCCCTATCAATGTTGGAGGCTATTAAAACAACAGGGGCACCATTACGGTGGCTTTCAAAAATACCATTTACAAAATGTAAGCTGCCAGGTCCACATGTTCCAGCACAAACAGCAAGCTGCTCTGTCATATAAGCTTCTGCACCGGCGGCAAAGCCACCTACTTCTTCATGACGTACATTGACCCACTTTAAATCGGTGTGCCTAATCGCATCAGTAAAATGATTTATTGTGTCGCCAACAATACCATAACAACGTTTTGCTCCCGCTTGTACGAGAGTGTCTGCTATAACGTGTGAAACTGTTGTACTCATTAGTAATGTCCTCTTTTATGTGCTAATAACGTTGTTCCCATTGCATCGGTTAAATTTTTAATTGGCTTAAATGTATCTTTAGAAGCAGCTTCCCACCAATCGCAATACGCTGTATCGCCAGGGGTATCAAGCAAACTGTTAGGAGGTAAAAATGGATGGACTTCCATAATTGACTTAGATTGTGCTGCATCTATGCGCGTTATAATTTGATGGGGATCTAACTCACTAGGATGAACGCCACCGCAGGAGCCCACAATTTCACCTAATGCAGCTAACGTTTTAGAATGAAACAGCGCTGCTCTTTGTGATTGTATTTCTATATCTAACGAGCGTTGGCGCTGTGGATCTTGGGTGGTGATCCCCGTAGGGCACGTCCCTTTGTCACAACGCTTAGCTTGCACACAACCAATGGAAAACATAAACGCACGCGCGGCATTACACCAATCAGCGCCTAAAGCAATATGCTTAGCCATGCCCATACCATTATAAATTTTACCACTGGCACCGAGCTTTATATGCTTCCTTAACCCCGTACCCACTAACATATTTTGCATCATTACTAAACCATCCTCTAAAGGCATACCAACCCAATCCGACAATTCATTAGGTGCAGCGCCCGTACCGCCTTCTGCGCCATCGACCACAATAAAATCAGGGTAAATTTCAGTGCTAAGCATAGCTTTACCCAACGCCATAACCTCGTGGGGCATACCAACGCACAGCTTTAACCCTACTGGCTTACCGCCAGAAAGCTCACGCATATGTTGTGCAAATTCAAGTAATTCAACGGGTGTTGAAAAAGCAGAGTGCCCAGCGGGCGACAAACAATCTTCATGAGCGGGAACTTTACGGGTGCGGGCTATTTCTTCAGTTACCTTAGAGCCTGGTAACAAGCCACCATGGCCTGGTTTAGCACCTTGACTGAGTTTTATTTCAGTCATTTTTACTTGTTTACTTTGTGCAGTATCAGCAAACTGCTTTGGATCAAAATTGCCGTGCTCGTCGCGACAACCAAAGTAGCCAGTGCCTAACTCCCATACAATGTCGCCACCATGCTTTTTATGATACTCACTAAGCCCTCCTTCCCCGGTATCATGATAAAAGTCACCTATTTTAGCGCCTTTATTTAATGCCTCAACTGCTCTACCCGATAATGCGCCGAAGCTCATTGCCGATATATTTAATAAGGATGCTTCATAAGGTTGGCTAGATTGCTCATTACCAATAGTTACCCTTGGCTTAGTATCTGGCTGAGATTTAGGTGCCATAGAGTGGCAAACCCACGTATAACCATCTTCTTTTACGTTGCGTTCTGTACCTAAAGGCCGCGTATCACTTTTACCTTGCGAGCGAGCATAAATAAGATTACGCGCTTCAAAACTGTAAGGTGTACCTTCTAAATCATCCTCCACAATGTATTGGCGTAAAAATGGTCGTAAGTCGTAAAATATGTGCCTTATCCATGCTATTACCGGATAATTTCTAAGCAACGTGCTACTAGTTTGCAACCTGTCTTTAATGCCTAGTGCCACAAAAAAACCAGCAATAATGATGACGAATATTGAGAGGTAATTATAAGGATTTAAAAACAGAACTAGCACTAACACAATCAATGCACTGATCGGTAAAAAAGCGCGCATTAATAAATGAAAAAAAGAAGCCATTTGTTTCATTATCGTATTTCCCTTTCTTTTGAGTGAGCAAAAGCAAGGTGAAAGCATATACTAACCCAAGCTCGAGCAATTAATAATCTACTCTAGGGACACACTATAATAAGCAAACTGAACAAAAACTGATGAAAGAGACTAAAAAAGGAACAAACAAAAATGGGCTACGCTCAATCAACTAATAGCAATTGCATTAAATAAGTGATCTATTATAGCGCTAAGAAAATAGCACAATAACAAGGCAAAATTGTGATGTATAAAGTCAAAATTTGATGATCATATACAAAGCTCCTAGAGTTTTTCGATATAGTTGTGTTGACCAAGACATAAACGTTATCAGAGGAGCTTAGTATAAAACTATATGGTGGGGTGGAGTTGACTTGCATTCAAATAATAGTGTAATTCCTATCATTAATGAACAGGGTGAAACGCTTAACTGCAATCGTTTAAATAATGACATCTCTGTCATTTTATCTTTTTAGCCCCTTATAAATACAAGCTAGCAGGACTTGTTGTTGAATCAACATTTAATTTGTATTGGTTAGTTGATGCATTAATAGCTGCAAAGTTTAAACTTCACTTAGCGAATCCAGCTGCAACCCAGCAATACTCTGGTTAAAAATATACCAACGAGCATAGTGATGCACGCCGGTTAGCTGAAATGCTAAGTCTAGATATACTCTCTGGAGGCTATATTTATCCCCGAGAACTCAGGGCTGTTCGAGATTTAATGCACAAACAAATGGACATTGTTCAACAGTCCACTAAAAACTTATTATCGGTGTAAAGTTGTTATATGCGTCATCTTGGTTATAAGCTCGGTAGCAACAAAATGACCGTACCAGAAATGCTTGATATGCCATTTTACCACCCAGTAATTGAAGAAGGGTTACGTACCGCCCTTCGCGACTTAAACGCCAAACTTAAATTTGGCCCAGACATTGTAAATTCATGTATGGAATGTGGTCCAGGCGCATAACCTATTTGCCACACATACAAACTTGCTAAGCAAAAGCCAAAACTAACGTTTTGGCTTTTTTTTATAATTTTTTTAAGCTAACCTCTCAAAAAAAAATTTAGCTGTTACACTTAATTGATAATTCAATTAAAAAGATGGAATAGCTATGCCCAATAATAAATTTAGACTAGTCACTCGCAGCGATTTTGATGGCTTAGTTTGTGCCGTATTGCTCAAAGACTTAGACCTAATTGACGATATTTTATTTGTTCATCCAAAAGACATGCAAGATGGCAAAATAGACATTACCGAAAACGACATTACGACCAACCTCCCCTACGTTGCAGGCTGTCATATAGCATTCGATCATCACCTTAGCGAAACCGTTCGCAACTCAAGCGACATAAAAAACCATATTATTGACCCAAAAGCCCCATCAGCAGCTCGCGTAGTTTATGACTATTATGGCGGCGCTGAAAAACTTCCAAATATTTCTGTTGAAATGATGGACGCGGTAGACAAAGGCGATGCTGCTCAGTTTTCAAAAGACGAAATATTAAACCCAACCGATTGGGTATTAATGAACTTTATTATGGATGCGCGAACTGGACTTGGCCGTTTTCGCGAGTTTAAAATTTCAAATTACCAATTAATGATGCAACTGATTGATGCGTGTAAAGATCAGAGCATCGAAGAAATCCTACAAATGGAAGACGTAGCCGAACGTGTTGCTTTATATAACGAGCATAACGAAAAAGCCAAAGAGCAAATTTCTCAATGCGCTACCGTTCATAAAAACTTAGTAGTCCTTGATTTAACTCAAGAAGAAACAATTTACGCCACAAACCGATTTGTTATTTATGCCATGTACCCCGACTGCAATATCTCGATTCATAAAATGTGGGGCCTTAAAAAGCAAAATGTGGTGTATGCCATAGGTAAATCAATAACTAACCGCAGTTCAAACACCAATGTTGGCGAACTGTGCCTTAAATACGGCGGCGGCGGCCATTTAAATGCAGGTACTTGCCAAGTAGAAACAAGTAAAGCTGAAGCTGTACTTAGCGAATTGATTGATAAAATTACAAGTGATGGTTAGTTGTAAGCTGTTATCTACCTAGCAGCGAAATATAGTGTATTAGTATTGACTATAGCCTCAGTTGAGTTTGGGTTGAACCAAAGTTAGGATCCTGAATTCATTCCGGGTGTGGGTAAAATTATTGATCATACTTTCAACCATAAGTTGATTTATGTTTTCATGCAGCGCGATAGATTACGTGGCGAAAAGTAGCCTAGCAAAGCACGTTATTATCACCAATAGTGTTAGTATTGAGTGCCGACTAGCCACTGTTAAAAATAATTTTTTAACAGTGGCTAGTATGTGTACCTAGTGTTTGGCGAGCAAGGTAGAAGGGCATAGTTAGTATGATTTAACGTCGAAGAAAAATGTATCCGATACGCAAAGTGACTGCTAAAAGCTCTGCTGGGATAGTTCGGGCGATGATTGCATCTTAAGATACTACCGTCATCATTTCCTCACGATCATAGTAGGTAATACCAGTAAATTCTGTGACCATGGCTGGTAGCAAACAAACTAAAAAACTGCCCCCCCCCCCTCGCCAAATAAAACCCATATTAAAAACTTAAGGTAAGTAAAAACTTTAACGGATCCCTATCGCAGCAAAGCAAATTGCTGGCGCTCAACGAGACCTTAACTTTCGGCCAAGAAAATGTTTGGGATATAAAAACTCAGCAGTGGTGTTCGATAAATTACCTAGTGCGACTTAATTTACTAAGTGGGGCACTTCGAGTTAATTGGCGTCATGCTGCAGATTAAAACCTTAGCAGGAAAGCTCCTCAAGCCTCGAAGCAACAGTATTTTATGGGTAGGCATCGCTTTTTGACTCATCGAAAAATAACAACACGGGATCCTTTAATCGGTATTCATTCTTCTAATGCATAAGCGTTAGCATAAAAAGTATTATAACTTCCTTCTTAACAACTTAATCGATTAAGTTAAGCCTTCATTCAACAGGTGCCGCGTGAGAATTAATACATTATTTTTTCGTTAAGATTTAAATGAATGATGATAACTTTCAAGCATAAAAACTTATTTTTTTAATATTAATATTCACTTTTAAATTCCTACCTCTAAGTTACTTACAAAAAAGCCAGTAAACACTAACACTATAGAGCCCATATATAATACGCAACCTTAATTCAAGATGAATTAAGGTTGTCATTTGAAAGTTCCTATATGCAATAGTATTTTATATTTATATTTTCGATTGTTAAATCGGTGAACCATTACAAAAAAACAAACTTAATCGTTTAAGTTTTTAAAAGAGTGGTATATAGTAAAAAAGCTAACATCATGTAGCGCGGGCATTATTACGCCCGAATTTCCTGGCTAATTCCAGAAGACAACCTTTGTCCGAATCGATTTCGCTATAAAAGTCACATATATTCAAGTGAATACAACTGGTTTTCACTCAAAATAATTGATTTAGACTAGGATAACAGGGGTCTTATTAGGCTGAGGCCATCCTTTTACGGGAAACAATTTTTAATTTAGTGAGAAGATATTGATGAATAGTAAAATAGGTAAATCGACAATCCCAATTCTGTGTTCATTTCTGGGCTTAACAACGGCAGCTGTTGCAGAACCTTATCTACAGCCGGGTCCCGAGCCGACATTTCACACCCAAGAGGCATTTGCACCTGAGAGTAATTTCACTGCGAAGTGGACGCGGGCTGATGCACGCCAAATCAAGCGAATGTCTGATCCGACGGCTGGTTCACGTCAGAATTCGATGCCTGAAGAATACACTATGCCTGACATCCCGCAGAACTTCCCTGACATGTCGAACGAACAGGTCTGGGTATGGGACTCTTGGCCTCTGACTGACGAGGATGCTAATCAGTACAGTGTCAATGGACAGGAAATCATTTTTTCTTTAGTAGCCGACCGTAGCCTTGGCTTTGATGACCGCCACGTTTACGCAAAGATCGGCTACTTCTATCGGCCGGCTGGGATTTCCGCTGACCAACGCCCCGAAAATGGTGGTTGGACCTATGGTGGTCTCGTGTTCGATGAAGGTGTCACCGGTGAAATTTTCGAAGACCAGTCTTACAGCCACCAGACCCAGTGGTCAGGCTCGGCGCGTATTTTTCCGGGTGGCGAAATAAAGTTATTTTTCACAGATGTTGCCTTCTACCGTGATCAAGACGGTGGACCGGACATCAAGCCTTACGACTCTCGGCTCGCGCTAAGCGTAGGCCATGTGCATGCTAATAAACACGGCGTGAGATTCACCGGTTTCAACAAGGTTACGTCGCTACTCGAGGCTGACGGCACTTACTACCAAAATGCTGAGCAAAACCCTTACTATAACTTCCGCGACCCGTTTACTTTCGAAGATCCGGCTCATCCAGGTGAGACCTATATGGTATTTGAGGGCAACTCGGCCATGGACCGGACAACTGCACAGTGTGATGCGGACGACCTTGGCTACCGGGACGGCGACCCTTATGCAGAAACCGTAACCCAAGTGAATGCATCGGGTGCGCCCTTTCAGATCGGTAACGTCGGTCTGGCAAGGGCTACGAACGACGACCTAACCGAGTGGGAATTTCTGCCGCCTATTCTATCTGCAAACTGTGTCACCGATCAGACTGAACGACCGCAGATCTACCAACAAGATGGCAAGTACTACCTTTTCACTATTAGCCACAGCACCACATACGCAACAGGTATTACTGGCCCCGAGGGCGTATATGGTTTCGTAGGCAACGGTATTCGCAGCGATTACCAGCCGATGAACCAGGGATCCGGACTGGTGCTGGGTAACCCAACGAACCTCAACTACTGGCCGGGTAGTCCGTTTGCGCCAGACTATAATCAGCATCCAGGTCAATTCCAGTCGTACTCGCACTACGTGATGCCTGGGGGCTTGATCCAATCGTTCATCGACACGATCGGCACTCAAGAAAATTTTCGTCGCGGTGGGACGCTTGCACCTACAGTCAGGATAGAAATCAACGGCGACTCGTCAGAGGTTGATTATTCCTATAGCGTAAATGGTTATGGGCTAGGTGGTTGGGCCGATATCCCTGCAAACCTTAATGTGAATTCGGGTGGACAGATCAAGCCTCTAAAGAAATAGCTTTAGTAAATTAATCTATACAGCCATTATCGGTGGGAAGAGGAGATGGCGATGTACCGGCGTATCCTCTTCTCCCTTGTTTGTAAATGGCAAATAAAGGTATGCTCGACTTATTCGACAGTCTCTCGAACTGTCGCTCTGTTTTTTTGTTTTACAGCAGTGATTTCTGAAGCACTGCATTTCCTTATTTTACAAGTTTTTCGTACTGCCCAATATCATCTATCATGCTCAATGAGTACCTTTGCGCAATTACATTGCTTTGTAATCGGTGCTCCAATAAGGGGAATTATGAACCACAATCTTATTTTAATATTTGCAAGTCGCTGGTATATGACAATTTGCGTGTTGGTCGTGTTGTTCTGCTCAGGAATGTCGCTGGCCGTCGAATTAGGTTCTGAAGCAGCGTTTAGCTCTTCACCGTTGCCTCTGTTGACAGAAGAATCATCTAAATACAAGCGCCCAGCTAATTGGGCTAGATATCGGCCCGCGGTGCACCTAACCCCCGCCAAACACTGGATGAACGATCCCCAGCGTCCAATTCTGATTGACGGTATCTGGCACTACTATTACCTCTACAATGCCGATTATCCCATAGGAAACGGTACTGAGTGGTACCACGCGACCTCGGTTGATCTTGTGCACTGGCAAGATCACGGTGTGGCAATCGACAAATACAAGAACGGCCTCGGCGACATTGAAACCGGTAGCGCAGTAATTGACATCGATAACACTGCAGGCTTCGGCCCTGGCGCTGTAATCGCCATCATGACTCAACAACACGAGGGTGTACAGCGCCAGTCGCTCTTTGTCTCGACTGACGGCGGCTATCGATTTAAGGCGTACCACGACAATCCTGTCATGGACAACCCTGGATCCGAGCATTGGCGTGATCCTAAGATCATCTGGGACGACACGCGCAATGAATGGCTGATGGTGCTGGCTGAGGGTCATAAGATCGGCTTTTACACGTCGCCCGATTTGAAGCATTGGAAGTATCAGTCTGGGTTCGAGCGCGACGACCTTGGGATTCTGGAATGTCCCGACCTATTCCAAATGTCGGTCAACGGTGACAGTGCAACTACACGATGGGTGCTGGCAACTGGCGCGAACGGCTTTAAAAAAGGAATGACCACGGGAACCCTGTACTGGACCGGAGTATGGGACGGAAAAAATTTCACCGTGGATAGCGATGAACCTCAATGGCTAGACTTCGGCGCCGACTTTTATGCCGCAGTGACATGGGAAGACCCTCGCCACAATGACGCCGAACGCCTTGCTTCTCGCTATGCCATTGGTTGGCTCAATAACTGGGCCTACGCCACCAAACTCCCAACCGATGAGTGGCACGGGGGGGCCAACTCGATCGTACGGCGCATCATGCTACGGTCTGTAGACGGTAAGCCGCAGCTTGTCTCGCAGCCCATCAATGCGATCGACAAACTTGAGGGTAATACAGTAGCTCGATCCAATATTCGGGTGACGGAAGCGTCGAAGATGGCACTTCCTCACCCTCAATCCGATGCCTACCGACTCCGGGTTAAGATTGACGCTGACTCAGATGCTAAAGAGATCCGCTTCCGTCTTAAGGAAGGCAATGGGCACTTTTCTGTCGTTGGATACAACTTTGCGAATGACACTGTTTTTGTCAAACGCGATAAGGATGCTATAGCCAATGCGATGCCCAAAGTTTACCGCGAGGTTCGAAAGTCCCCCGTACAAGCGCGCGATGGCTTTGTCATGCTGGATATCATTGTAGATACAACATCCATTGAGGTCTTTGTAAATAACGGCGAAGTTGTACTTTCAAACCTTGTATTCGGCGCTCCCGGTGCAAATGACCTATCGGTCGAGTCAATTGGAGGAAATACGGAACTGAGTTTATTTGAGCTAACCCCTCTCAAGGTTGCCCCGGTCACTCGCAGTAAAGGTAATGCGGGCTTGGGCCCTACTCCGTGAAATTTAGCCTAGATTGTATTTTAAGATGTTGCTGGTTATTGTGTGATTCATAGGTATCGTTTCAATATACTATCTCTCTATGAACAAAGAAACTCAACAGCTATTAAAGTGGATTGAGCTTTAAGAAAAAACAATGTTGTGGGTCTAGTTTGACGTCGTTGGTATATCTAGACCTACTCTTCAAATTGCTACCAGCGATACATAGAAAACAGCATAGACGTACTCACAGACCCCAAGCACTAATATTTATTATCAAATAGAAAATGGGTGCTAGAAGCTCCAAAATCAGCTTCTACACGAGCATAACTTCCATCCATCACTTGACTCAATTCATAAAGTCCTGACCAAATACGAAGTAAAGCCAATAGTTTTTCAGCAAAAGAAAAATACTTCATTCGATAATAAAGGCCTATTCCTAGTGACTAAATTCAGATGGATACATGTAAAGTCGCGCCTGAATTTATCAGTACACTACCATTGATGATTGCTCTAGATATCGCGTGTTAGACGCCTTTAAACGTAGAACGGCAAACAATACACTTACCTTTGTCGATAAAGTGATAGAAGAAATGCCATTTCCAACACGACGGTACAAACTGATCGCGCAATGGAGTTTTTTGCTGAGAAGGTACTGCTCAAATTGATGGAGCATAACATTAAATTTCGTCCCAACAAATCAGGCTCTCCTCACTTAAATGGTAAAGTTAAGAGGCCACAAAGAATCGACAAAGAAGAGTTTTATTCGACCGTTAATTTGGATTTTGGAGATCTCAAAAGTTAAACTTTACCTGAATGACGGCATTACTACACTACAATCAGCAGCACGCTTACGGCTCATTTAGAGGTAAAACACCACGGGTATTGAATGTGAACGCCTTGAACTACATCACTTTGAAGAACGTTCAAGCTAACTACGAAACGCCTAAAAATAGTTAAGAAATCAATTAAACTATATAATATTAAGCCTGAGAAATTAATGCATCATTAGTTAAGCTGATTTTTAGAAATCTTTATCATTTATATTTTATAAAAAATCAGGAGTGATGTAGCGGTCAATTAATTTCAAATTTGATGAGGTTTCTACTTTCTACTTAACTTTATTGGCTAACTTTAAAAAACCTTTCGGCTTTTTTTACACTTTATTCTTAACTGGGCTATTCGTAATAAATCTATGCTAGTTGATATCAGTGAAACAATGGCTAGGTACAATTATAAGAGTTGAGTGTAATCCACTATTTAATAAACTCATCACGCTACATATGTGCTACTCAAGCATAACTCATTAAATTTAATTGGTAGCCCCTGCAGGAATCGAACCTGCAACTGCCCCTTAGGAGGGGGCCGTTATATCCATTTAACTAAGAGGCCACAAATAAGCTGTGTGCTTAGAGGTGTGAATTATAACGGCATCTGGTTTTTTATATCAAGCGACAACTGAACTTAATTACTTGATAAGTATATATCTTCTTTATTTAGTACATAAATTGGGATTAGTTTTCGACTACTCGCGACGATTTTTTTTGTATGCGCGTTAATTACACGTGTATTTACAACAACAGCATCACTGCGATAAATTAATGTACCCGCTAATACATGGCTCGCCATTTGCTCTTCGCTAAGCTTTTCAATATCACGCGAGAAAGCAAAATCACCACGGCTATTTACATCTATTGTTTGGGTTGTCTTAAAATCAACCACGCCATAACCAAACTTTTGTAACTGATGAATTAATGTTTCAGAAATTTGATTACCCAATTGATTACTTTTAGTAAGCGATGAATCAAGATCGACCAAAGTAGTAACAGCAATATTAATGTTGGTGTCGGTATCACTTTCATACTCAAGCGTATCAACCAAATCAAGTGCCATTTGCTCTACATAGTTAGAAAGTGTTTTATGGTGCTGAAGTGGTATAAATTGATTGCCGTTAGCATCGTCTTGAGTTGATTTTTGCTCGGCTGTTTTAAGCATGCTTGCTAAGTCATAATTTACTTGTGTGGTTGAAGATGCATTCATTTCAGCACTTTCATTATTTTGAGTAAAGGCACAACCAGTTAAATTAGCTAAAGCAAAAAAAACGATAAAGCGGTTTAATAATTTACTATACATAATTATCTCACTTGCTTGCTTGTTTTAACATTATGCCATCAGTGCGATAGCTACTATTAAGCGCATCAACAACCGACTGTGGAATAAACCCTTGTGCAGAACCGACTACGGCCTTACTTTCTAGCCCAACAATACGTGCATTAACAAGTACACCACCTTGATGGTTTACAAGCGTACCGGCTAGTACGTACTTAAAGTTTTGATCTTGTTTTAGCTCTAAATAGTCGCGACTAAATACAAAGTCGCCTGTTGAGGTAACACGCATATAATCAGTTGTTTTAAAATCAATAACGGGTACACCAAAGCTGTGTAATTCATGCATGAAGCTTTCTGCAATTTGGTTTCCTAGTAAGCTACCATCGTTGTAGTCTTCATCTAAAAAAATAAAACTCGAAACAGCTAACGGTGTTTGTTCACTTACGTACTGTAAGTTTTCAACCATGTCTTGCATTATGCCGCGCACATAATGGTTAATATTTTTGCGCATTGGCGGTGTTGCTTTTGTGTAGTTATCTTGTGGAGCCATTCCTGACTGAAATAAGTTATCGTCAGAAACAGGCGCTGCAACGTCGCGTTGGTTACTCACCAGTTGGTTGCTTTGCTCACTTTGTGGTGTTGTGGTGTCTGTATTCATTGTGCCTAGTATTTGAGAGCAACCAAAGCCCAGTGGTAAGCATAATGTAATTAATAGGTTTTTCATTTTGTGCTCCAAATTAGTATTCGCTTCGGTATAAAAGTCCGTCACGCTGCTGAATTTTCTCATTGCCCCACATTACATTAATTGGGATCTCGGTACTTCCCGCAGAGAGCACCTGTTTATTTTCTATATTCACAAGCCGTGCATTAACTATGTATGCATGCTGCTGGCGAGTCACTGTTCCTGTGATAACTAAGTCAATATTTTGGCGATTACGTAATTTACTTAAATCGCGACTTAAAATACTGTCTGAGTTTTCTGATAAAGAGAGGTTATTCCCAAGTCTGTACTCAACGGTGTGATAACCCAGTTGAGTAAATTGTGTAAGCAGACTTTCTTGGATCTGCTGACTTAAGCCTGAGGCTTGCCCTGTCACTAATTTTGTATCTAGTGCATCTGCATAAAAGAAGCTACTAACGCCAACACGTGCATTAGCATTTAATGCTCCGTTTAGGTGGTTAAGTTGCGACGTTAAATTAACTACATAGTCATTAACCGTAAAAGGAGCCATGGCCGCTTTAGGTGCATCTGTAGGCACACTTGGTTCTGGTGGTGGCACCAAGTTACAAGCAGCTAAATTTAAAAATAATAAAGGCAGTAAAAGGCGCATAATTGCCATCCTCTTCAAAACATACTGAGGATAAAGCAATTTATATGCCGACTTAGCTATTGTGCGGTAAAAGGCTGATCTACGTAATAACTAACTAAACAATTTATATTTTGGCTCTTTAATTTTTGACAGTCAGCCATAGCGTTTTTTTTGTCTATGTATGCGCCTAGCTTTAAGCGGTTATACATAACTCCTTTTACATTTATTGTTTCAACATTCATTACAAAATTATCGCCTAGTAAGTTAGGAAGCTTTTTCTGTAGCTGCCTAAAAGCTAAAGAGAGTTGTTCTTTTTGCGTTATTGAAAGCACTTGTAAAGCAAATTTGGGATTAACTGGTTTTGTTACTTGTATATTCGAGTTATTAATTGTGTTGGTATTAACGATTTCTGCTTTTATTACTGGTGCGTTTTTCTGCTCATTTTCTTTTGCAATTGTATTAAGTTGCGATATTAGTAAACTTAAGTCTTCTTCAATAAGTAATAAACGCGCAAGTTCAGGCCTCATATTTTGCCACTGCTGGGAGCTCATTTTTAGAGCTTCAAGTTCTTGCTTTGTTATTTTTACGTAGCTTTTTTCGTCAGCTATTTCCGTCTGAGTAATACTATTATCAATTGCTTTATTATTCGCACAACCATAACTTAGCAACATTGCACTGATTAAAAATATACATTGAACTCTTTTCATCCTAATTCCTTTAATGAAGTATTTCATGTGTTTCAATAACACACTTTAATCCTTGCGCTTTTACTGAGTCGCATACAGAGATAAGCTTTGGCGAACTATTTGTTGCGTACGCTAAGGCTAAAATAAATTTATTTTTAGCTTTATCATACATATAAAAAGCTTCTTGCTGCTCTATTCGTGGTGCTATTAAACGGTAATAAATTTTTAAGATATTTAACGAACTAAAACTTCCGGCATTGGCAATGCTTCCTGTTGTTGCACTGAGCGCCTTTAACGTTAAATCAACGCCCATTACTACATCTCCTTGAGGCGATAAATTAACTGTTATATTTTGAGTGTTGTTTAGCTGCTTGCGTTGTTTATATTCATCATCAATTACTGCTTTATACTGCCCCGGTTTAAGGTCTGTAAATAAATAATAGCCATCATATGCTGCTTGAGTTTGTGCAACTTGATCCCCTTTCTCATTCAATAGCGCTATATTTGCAAAGGGCTGGATCTGTGTTGTATCACCTTTTTGTTGATAAACAACTCCCTCCACTTCACTGGCATTATTTAATGCGAAGTCCATATACTCTACAAAACCAGCCCTTGGTGTAATAGAAAAACCCTCATTAGCTGGTATTAAAAACGGATCTTCAAAACTATTTCTATCTAGTATTATATCTGTTGTACGATTTGCTGGCATTGAAGTTAATAGCGCAACGCCGTGTTCGTCTGTAATTGCTTGACGATAATTGTGAACGCCTTTTACCTTTACGCCGCCAACACCGTGCTCATCATCATCCATAATACCGTTATTATTTTGATCTAAAAATACGCGTAACATTAAACTACCCGTGTTAGTTAAGCTGCGCTTAGAGACAAAATATGTGTTGTGTTCAACATCAAACCCTAAGCTAAAACGACTATAAATACCGAGCCGCCAATCATCGTTACTGTTGTAGTTTAAGTTACTCGTTAAACTAAACTTGTCGCTTTGCCAATTGAGTCCTAATTCGGCCGATTGAATATTATTACGAAGGGAATCAGTTATAGTCAGTTCGGCTTGTAAATCTCGGCCCAAGTTGCGGCTAAACTCAGCCTCGTAACTAACAAGCTCACTTACTGGCGATATACTATAATCTATACCAAACCTTGTGTAGGTTCTCCCAAAGCGCTTTTGAAAACGTGTTGTTCCAAAAGTACTCTTAGAGCTATCGTCTTGTTGCCACAGCAATTGGTTACTTAATGCAAATCCTGAGTATGAGTAGTTGAACTGGTTGCGTACTTGTTTAAAACGCCCTCTAATATCACTATCGTCATATAAGACGTTATTTTGATAAGAAAGGCGTCCATAGGTATTATTCATTAGCCCACCAGCTAAATTTATTTGGTAGCTGTTAAAATCTTGCTGCTGTTCGTCGGTACGATTTGTAGCGCTAAAAAGTAGTGATTGTTCGGCAATTTGAGTTCGGGCTGTAAATTCAAATTCTTGTTCATTGTTATTATTTTTTTCAACATTCGCATTTAATAATAATCGGTCAGACAAGCTTATGTTGGTACCAAATGCATACTTAAGTAGATCGTCATCCGTATTTTTTTGACCTGATGTAGCAGTGTATACAGATATATTATCTGTAAGCCCTTGCTCATATCTACCCGCAACTTGCCAACCCTGCCCCTGCGAGCTTGAAACATTGTTATTTAGTAACTGCTTGCCTTGTTCAGTAACCGACAATTCATAGTGACCTTGTCCCTGCTTAAGTTGATTTCCGTCCACAAAGTAATAATCACTTTTACGCTCAACTTGACCTTGAGGCCCATAAAAAATAAGCTCAAAATTATTAGCTCCAAATAATAGGTTTATATTATCAAAAATATAACGCCCATCTGCGAGGCTAAGCTGCTGGTCTATTAATATTTCATTACGATACAGCTCTACATCCCAACCTGGCTGTATAGCACCGCTTAAGTTAACTTGATTATTGACTATTTTTCTATTGGTTACATTATTAGAAACTTTAACACCTCGGGCATACTGACTACTGTAGCTATTACCCACTTGCGTGGCGATAACATCACCAAAAGATATTTCAGTAGGCATGAAGCTGTTTTTTATTTCTTTGTCTAAGTTTTGCTTTGTAAACGTTAACCTAGAGTTGGTAAGTAAGTCAGTACTTCGTCCAGACAAAAAATACTCTGCAGATAAATACGCAAAGTCTTGAGTGCCTAAAAGTGAATAGTTCGTAGAATGTCTATCATCGCTCGCGGTAAAATTTAGTTGTAAGTCGGCAACCGGAGAAGATAGCGCTTTATATGGGCTAGCTTTCCATGGGAGCGTAGGTGGCGATCTCTTGTTAGGTGATTTTAGGTTGCGCGACTGTCTGTATCTTTGTTGTTCAACCGGTAAGGGGATCTCTGAGCTTATAAGTAATTCTAAATCTGGGTAATCAATATTAAACTCTAGATTTAAAGCATTATGTAAACTTTGAATATCTACATAAATATCATCTTCAATGGTAATTTGATTTTTTGCTAATAAGTAGCTCTGTGTAGGACTAGTAAATACAGCGGGTGTAACCGCTGCATTTAGAAAAAGAGGTTGTTGATTTGATCCAACACCTTGAGCAATTCGATTGCTAGCATCAACATTCATTGCAAATTGTAGAATATCAAATAAGTCGCTTAAACTAACTTGTACACTTTGCTCGCTTTTAATTGCTGCAACTTCACCTAAGTAGTATGAGTTTAAATAAAGCGAAAGTATTAATAACTCGCCTGTGGCGATTCGCTGTTGCTGATTTTCTTTGTTTTTATAATCAATTACTTCAACGGGCTTAGTTAGCTTTAGTTCAATTGCGCGTAGTGTTGTTAAAGCATCCCCCACGGAAGAATTAGGATTAGCTATTACACTATTACTAAGCAAACTACTTATGCTTAGTAATAGTGCATACAATAAATTATTTAGCGTCATTCACAGTTAAAACATTAAGTGATTGTGAGGTTAAAGGCAGAGTGTATTGTGCAAATGTAAGGTCTTTATATTCTTGACTGCCTTCATATTTAAAAATGACTTTTCCTGCTTTATCTAAATTTTTGTCACTAAATAAACTAAGGGTTACAAACGCATTATCCACTTCTGGATAAATACTTAAATTACCAATTTCTGCAATTTTAACTTGCTCGTTATTGCTATCAACAAAGTAAGCACTTAATTTACCGTAGCTACTAAACTTACCTTCTCGTTTTATATTCAATAAAAACTGAGGACGTTGATTGCTTTCATTTAGCACTAGCTTAGCTTGTTCTATGGCAACTTCTGGCTGTTTCATGTCTTTACGTAACAAAATAGGAATGCTGTAGCTCATAATCATATTAACTTTTATTGAGCTTGTTTTATTAGTATTTTCACCAGGCAATGCTTGAAATAGAAGATGAGAGCGGTACTCACCAGAAGCTAGACCTTTAGGTTTACGTATTGCTATTTTTACTGTTTGTTTTTCACCAGGTGCTAAACGCATTTGTTTTGGTGACAAACGTGCCATTGAACTTAAACTTTCGCTTGTAGCCTCTGCCAACTGTATGTAGCCACCGCTAGGTTGCGCTTGCTTCTCACTCCATAAAACACGATATGTTTGATATTCATCCCCCGTATTAATTACGGTAACTTTAGCGGTTCGTTGACGTTCATCAAAACTAATACGGGTTGGAGAGATAAGTAAATTTGCGTATGCATTTTTTCCTAAAATACATACACTCAGTGCGAGCAGCACTACAACTTTATAAAGCATGTTTTTCCTTTAGTAATCAATCGTAATTTCTAATTGGGTGTCAGTAATAAAACTACCATCTAAGTAACTTTGGCTAGTCCCTGTCGTTATTAAACGGCCACCTACTTTGAGTAAAAGATCTCCAAATTCATCGCTAGTTTGCGTGCTTGGTAAATCCACTAATACAACCGAAAACTTGGCACTATTAGCTCCAAGTACTTCACTTTGCAATGTAGAGTCACTCATTTTATTAAACGATATTTGAGTAAGCGGAGGTAAATCGGTAAATAAAAGTTCTGCGGGATTCCCCTCAGTTAATACGTAAATACTACCAAATGTGGTTATTTCACCATTGTGGTTAATCGTGATAGAGCTTAAAGTATTATTTTGAGGGATAACTAAAGTGCCAAAATTAAGCGCTTCTTGTTGTATGCTTGCGCTATAGGCTTGCTCGCTAAACATTAACGAAAGCCAAGCAGAAACATACAAAAAGCGCATTGTTTGTTTAAACACTAATTAATATGACACTTCAATATTAAAGCTACCAGAATACTCACCATCAGGGTAATCCACACTTGATGCGTTTGATGAAGTAGAAAGAGTCGCGCCTATATTAAATGATACAGCGCCATCAGCACCAGCTTGTAGGTTAGGAGTACCCTGCGTATAAAGCGCTCCTGAATTTGTTCCGCTCGTTATAAAGTAAGTCCAAGCATCTACAGTAAAATCAGGTTCATTTAAGCCTTGGCCAGCTAAGGGTAGTATCAAAGTATTTACTGGGTCGCTAATGGTTAAAATAGAGTTTGGTACTACATCTGACACACTGAAAGCACCCGCTTCACCACCTTCAATTATTGAGATACTCGCAGCGTTACCAGTTGGATTATCTTGTGAAGTAACAGGGCTCGCAGCTGGATCAGGATTAACTGTCAGCGTTGCTTGTTCGGCGCCTAATGGATCTGAAATAGCACGAATAGTACCAAAATTTAAATCGTTATCTTTTGTGAGTACTACAGCATTTTGTACTGTTACTTTCGCTTCAAATGACTCTGTAGCAGCATAAGTGCTAAACGAGCTGACCACGGTGGCTACAGCTAATGCAGATAAATAAAACTTCATGCTAAATCCTTATAAGAAAATGGGCTTTATCAAATATTTGCCCAACTATAGTTAGTATCGACTATTAGTACAAATACTTTAATACTATATAAGTTTAAAAGTCCTAATTTATTAATTATATTGGTTTTCCGACAAAAGCAGCAATATTACATACTTGATCAAGCTGATTAGCTAAATAACAAAACGCACTTACTTGAGCATCGTTTTTAAATGGACCTACACGTAATCCATACAAAGTCATATTATTATTTTTACGTTCAAACATAGTAAAATTAAATTGAGTAAATGCACTAGGGTATAATTGCTTAAGCCTTTCGACTCTTGCTCTAACAAGCTCTGGCTTTAAATACCAACCAAGCTGTGCTCCAATTTTAGTTTCATCTGTTAAGGTGAGTTCTGAGTTTTGTAAGTTTGGTGTTTTTACTTCGGGAGTGTTATTTAGTGCCGTCGGTTCCAAATTCTGTGAAGGCTGATTACCATAGGTGATATCGATTTTACTTTGCATGAGTAAAGGAGGGTTTTCAGTTAATTCACTTTGAGACGATAACGCCATAATTAATAGCTGTAAATCATCTTCCATAGCAGTTAAACGACCAATGCTTTCTTGCTGTACGTGCCACTGCGAAACATACTCTTTTACTTGTTTATCAGTTATTAAAGAATGCTGCACGCTCTCGTTATTTACAGTTGCGCTGCTGCATCCATATAAATAAAAAGATAAGAATAAAACTGATATTAAATGACAAGACTTCAAATACCGCATTGCAAAATGCACTCTACTAACCAAGATAATAAATCAAAGCAAATTTTGCGCCAATTTATAGCAACTTTTTAATTAAGTAGTCTATTTTGAAGTAAGAAAACCGAGTTGATAACAAAACAAAATTGCATTATTTAATTACTATCACTAATTATTGCTGTATTGCTCTAGCTACTGCCTCCGTGCACTCGTATATCAAAATTATTAGCGATAATTGCGTCAGGTTTAATCCCCAGATTGATTAGGTATTATTACAGATTGATATTACGTAATACGGGCTACAGCCTTACTGGCTTATCGGTGTAGTTACTTACTATGCAATCGAGTTTATATAACTTGAATACGTCACAGTCTGCTTTTGCATTTTTAAAGTTTTGGTAAGAGCCAAGTTTTAGCCTGTAAAACATTTTGTCGTTTATCTTGGCGGTTTCTACGTTAGTCAATATTTTGTCTCTAAACAACGGTGCTGCTTTAGTATTTAGCTCTTGCCATGCTTTAGCCACACCTTGCTCTGAGTCAACCGAAGCTACTTGCAAAGCAAATACATGTTTTGGTTTATTTAATTTTACAGCTTGTTTTTTATTACTGTAGTTTTGTTTAACTTGTTGGCGTGACTTAACATTGCGTGTGTTTCGTGGTGAACGTACAGACTTGCTGCTATACCCTTGATTAGACTGCGCTATTGCTTTGCTGTTTATAATATCAATATGATTTACGAGATAAGTTATTTCTTTTTCTAACCTTAAAATTCGCTCTATGCCTTCACGAGCTTGTTGCCACTGCATTGCAGCATCTTTTAGCTGAGCAAGTTCAAGGGCTGTAATTGATACATAGTCAGGCGAGTTACTTTGAGGCTGTTCATCAATGGTTTTTATTTCAGGCGTAACGCTGCATGCTGTGCCAAATAAAAGCATTAGCAAGCTAAGTAAAAGCCCAATGTTATTTTTTTTATATATAAACATGTATTTGCTGTCCTGAAAGCAGTGTTCTTACACTACATTTCAGTTAAACATTCTCACAAGAAAGCGTTTAACTTTATTTAAGCTGTGAGCTATAAAACTTAGCTCTTCGCATGCTTGTCAGTGTTTTGTAAAACACAACGTTGCATACTCCCACCCTTCCTTGAGAGCATTATTTAATACAAATTCAATGCCAGTTAACACAAACTTTACAACATAAATAACAATATGTCTGTAATGACCTAAAAATTTTATTTTTAGAGAGGCTCCTTTCCTATTTTATTCTAGGGCCTGTTGACCTTTCAGGATTAAAATTTGTTCAATCTAGGGGCCATTTAATCGCGGCGCGAGGTTTGTAATCTAGTGGGCTCGATAACTGCTCCTGCGTTATTCTACTGACTTACATCCCTGTAAGAATAAGTAAAAACCGAGTAAAGCTTCCGCGTCCTGCTCACGCCCCTTACCTACATCCATGTAGGCAACAAAGAGTAAATTGCCCCGAGGCAGAACCCTTCGGGCAGCGCATGTTTGGCATTTATGCTACGTTATCGCCTATTTATGGGGAATAACCACACTTCATAGGCTCTGCCTTGCCTAAATACCAAACAGTCTGCTGTAAATTTAACCTCGAAAGATAAACAGACTCTAACAAAACTCATAAAAAAGGCGCCGATATAGGCGCCTTTCATGTTTTACGTTAACTGTTAAATCAGTTTTTTAATAAATGACTTTAATTCATCAGCAAATTCATCGCGCCGAAGTGCAAATTCAATAGTTGCTTTTAAATAACCAATTTTACTTCCACAATCGTGGCTACGGCCTTTTATAGCGTATGCATCTACTTTTTCGTGTTCCATTAACATCGCAATTGCGTCAGTTAATTGAATTTCATTGCCTGCTCCTTGCGGAGTTTTTGCAAGTAACGGCCATATGTTTTCGCTTAATACGTATCGACCCACTACAGCTAAGTTAGATGGTGCTTCGTCTACTGGCGGTTTTTCTACCATATTAAAGATTGCTGAGCTTTCACCTTGCTTTAGGTCAACATCGCCTAAATCAACCACACCAAACTTATCTACTTCATCCATTGGTACTGGCTCAACCATTATTTGGCTATGCTTGTTTTGCTCAAAATTAGCGATCATTTCTGCTAAGTTATCTTTTTTAAGATCGCTCTCTACATCGTCAATAATTACATCCGGTAGAATAACTACAAACGGTTCGTTACCAATAATAGGCGCAGCACAACTAATAGCATGGCCTAAGCCTTTTGCTTCACCTTGGCGTACGTGAATAATGGTTACGTCTTTAGGGCAGATTGCTTGCACTTCGGCAAGTAGTTGCCGCTTTACACGCTTTTCTAAAGTAGCTTCTAGTTCAAAGCTCGTATCGAAGTGATTTTCGATTGAATTTTTACTTGAGTGAGTTACTAACACTATTTCTTTAATGCCTGCAGCAACGGCTTCGTTTACTACATATTGAATTAAAGGACGGTCTACCACTGGCAGCATTTCTTTAGGAATTGCTTTAGTGGCTGGTAACATACGAGTACCAAGGCCTGCTACTGGGATGACTGCTTTCATTTTATGTTTTCCTTAATCTTTTATTATACTGAAAATGGATATTGAATCGCTTCGTGGCATTGATAGCCTGTTACTTCAAAGTCGTCTCGTGTTACCCACGTTTCTATGTCTTCTAATGATTTAATTTTTGGATTAATTTTTAACTGAGGAGATGCAAATGGCTCACGCGTTAACTGCACATCACGCATCAGCTCAAGTTGGTTTTCGTAAATATGTGCATTAGCAATTTTATGATACGCCTTACCCGCTTTGTGGCCGGTAATTTGAGCCACTAGCGCAAGCAACACAAAACACTGAATTTGATTAAAATTAAGGCCAAGTGGCACATCACAGCTTCGCTGGTATGACGTTAAATATAGCGTATCACCAAGTAAGGAGAAAGTGTGTGTATGCATACACGGGCGCAGGCAACCAAGCTCAAACTCACCTGGATTATAAAACGTGATTATTTCACCACGGTCATCAATGCCATTTTTTAAGTTATTAATAACTTTGGAAAGCTGATCAAGCGTTGAGCCATCTGGTCGTTGCCAACCACGACCTTGTACGCCGTAAACACGCCCCATGTCATCCTCACCTTTACGGTTAGGATTATTAAGCCATGCATTGTTATCGTTTGCGTTAGCATCCCACGTTTTACAGCCAATTTCACGAAATTGCGCAGCGCTGTCGTACCCGCGTAAATAGCCTAGCAATTCAGCAATCGCTGCTTTGTAGTAACTTTTGCGTGTAGTGATCATCGGAAACTGATTATTAGCCACATCGTATTCTAAATCAGCATTGATAACGGTTAAACAACGAGTACCTGTACGTTTATTTTCGACCCACTGCCCTTCGTCAACAATACGCTGACATAATTCTAAATATTGTTTCATGCGTTACTTCTTATTATGCTTTAGCTGTGGTTATTTGTTTAGGTTGTTTATATGCCCAAATTAATAAGCCTAAACCACCTACAATCATAGGTAACGAAAGTATTTGTCCCATTGATATAAAGTCGGCAAATAAACCTAATTGTGCATCGGGTTGGCGGAAATATTCAATACAGAATCTAAACACGCCATAACCTAATAAAAATACACCGGCTACGCTGCCTGCTGGACGTGGTTTTTTAATAAACCATTGCAGGATTAAAAACAGCACTAAGCCTTCAAAAAATGCTTCGTATAATTGCGATGGGTGACGCGCAAGCGGACCGCCCGTTGGAAATACCATTGCCCATGGCACGTCGGTAACACGCCCCCATAATTCACCGTTTATAAAGTTACCAATACGTCCAGCTAAAAGCCCTACAGGAACCAGTGGTGCAACAAAGTCGCCCACTTGCAGAAGCGACTTTTTACGCGTCCACGAAAAAATTGCGACGGCAGTTATAACGCCAAGTGTTCCACCATGAAACGACATACCGCCCTGGTCTATTCTAAATAAATACAGTGGGTTTTCTATAAAGTAACTAAACTGGTAAAACAATACGTAGCCAATACGCCCACCTAGTATTACCCCTAACATGCCGTAAAACAGTAAATCGCTTACTTGCTCTTTAGTCCAACCCGAATTTGGCTTTGATGCTTGACGATTTGCAAACCACATCGCAAATGCAAAACCTATTAAATACATCAAGCCATACCAACGTACGCTTAGCGGTCCAACAGAAAAAATAATTGGATCAATTTGAGGAAACTCAAGTGCCATAAAAAATAAACCTTTAGCTAAAAACCATTTTAATTGCGATAACTACAAGCAGCACCGCGAAAACTTTCTTAATTGTATTAACAGGTAAATAGTGAGTTGCTTTGGCGCCAATAGGCGCAACAAACCACGAGGTAATAACAATTCCAAGTAATGCAGGTAAATAAACAAACCCAGCAAAACCATGCTCTAAATCGGTAACATGCCAGCCTGCGCTGATGTAACCAATAGAGCCAAATAATGCTATAACAATTCCGCACGCGGCTGCGCAGCCAATTGCTTTTTTTATATCAACCGAAAAATAATTAAGCATAGGTACTATTAAAGCACCACCACCAATACCAATTAAACCTGATAATCCGCCCATTATCGCAGAAAATCCACCTAAAATAGGACCTGCTGGTAACGGTTTATCTGACATCGGTTTATTACGCGCGGATAGCACCATTCTTGCTGCAATAAATACAACACTTATAGCAAACACTGTACGCAATATTTGTTCAGGGATTAAACTTGCTGCAAAGCCACTAATAAGTGCACCTAAAGCCACACCCGACATAACCCATGGGGCAATATCCCAAGGCACGTTATCATTTTTATGATGAGCCAGCGCTGAAGACGTTGAAGTAAATAAAATAGAAGCGAGTGAGGTTGCAATAGCAATTACTAATACATGATCAGCCGACGTTACATTAAATGACAGTAGCAGAGTGCTTAGAACTGGAACGATAATTAAACCGCCACCAATGCCTAGTAACCCAGCTAAAAACCCAACAATACAGCCTAGTAGTGCGCAGCTTGCGACTAACAAACCTAAGTCATACATAGTAATCTCAAATACCCTTTTAAGGTTTATATATTAAAGGATTATAAAACTAATAGCATCTGTGTATTGCAATTAATTAGGCGTATAAGCTTATTTGGGAGTGTAAAACAAATCACCTAATTTATGCTCTAGCATAAAGCTTCGCGTTAAACGTAGTACTTGTTTGGCTGTGGATTGCGCTAAGCATTCACTTAATAGTTGTTCCATGTCACTGACATTTAAACGCCTAAGTACCCATTTAACTTTATTAAGCGATGATAAATTCATACTAAGGCGCCTGTAACCCATGGCAATAAGCAAAATAGCCCCTTCAGGATCGCCGCCTAGTTCACCACACAAACTAAACGGCAGTTCATATTGCTCACATTCACGCGCTACTTTATTTAGTACCCTGAGTACGCCCGGGTGATAAGGGTTAAAAAGTTCGGCAACTCGTGCATTAGCCCTGTCTACTGCTAATAAATACTGTGTTAAATCGTTACTACCTACTGAGCAAAAATCGACTTTTTTTGACCACTCTGGAAGCATAAATACACTTGAAGGTACCTCTAGCATTATCCCTATGTCGGGTCTTTCTATGGTTTGCTCTGGGTATTTTTCACTTAACTCAAAATAAGCCTGTTCAAATAATGCAAGTGACTCATCAACTTCTTCAGTGCCGCTGATCATAGGGAGCATTATTTTTAGATTGCCTAAACCAATATTGGCTTTAAGCATCGCTTTTAGTTGATCTAAAAATAACTCTGGGTGATCAAGGCTAATACGAATGCCACGCCAACCTAAAAATGGGTTTTCTTCGGTAATGTTAAAGTAATCGAGTACCTTATCGCCCCCAATATCCAATGTACGCATAACCACAGGATTAGGATGATAGCTAGTTAGTACTTCTCGGTACCAATTTTCTTGCTCTGATTGCGAAGGAAACTGACCCTTTTGCATAAACCACGCTTCGGTACGGTAAAGCCCCACACCGTCACAAATATGCGCGCTACTTTGCTCGGTATTAAGCTCAAGGCCTGCGTTTAATAATAAGCTAACATGCTCACCGTCAAGCGTAATTGATTCAGAGTCTTGCTCTGCTAAAAAGCGGTTATTAAGTAGGTTATCTTGATGCTGTAACTCTGTGTATTCATCCATCAACATTTGCGAAGGCGATATATATAAACGCCCAGCAAATGCATCTAAAATCATCGGTTTGCCATTAAACTGCAGTAGAGGTAAATCTTCTATACCCCAAATGGCAGGGATCCCCATCGCACGCGTTAATATAGAAGCATGGCTATTTGCAGAGCCATTTACGCTTACAACGCCTGTTAAGTGACCTTTTGGCACCTCAGCTAGCATGGCGGGTGTTAAGGTATTAGCAATTAAAATAGTGTTGGCCGGATAATTTTTAACAGCGTGCTCGGTATTTACAAGATGGTGTAATACGCGAAGACCAATGTCTTTAACGTCAACAGCACGCTCTTTTATATAAGGGTCTTGCATGGCATTAAATTGAGATATTAAACGCTCTATTACAATTTTTAGGGCGCTTTTAGCACACCAGCCTTCTTGTAATTGCATTTCAACATTATGCCCTAAACTTTTAGCGTCAAGCAGTTGTTGATACACATCAAATACCGCAAGAGCTTCGTGCGGAATAGAGTCGCTTAGCGTCATAGATAGGGTATTAAATTCTTTGCGCGTTGCAGCTACAGCTTGTGTAAACAAACGGCGCTGCTCAGTAACGTCACTGTCTTTTAAAAGCTCAATAGATTTAAAATCGAGTTTTGGTAATACAACAAATGCTTGCCCTATACCTATTCCAGGCGCGCTCGATACGCCTTTTAAAACAGACGTTTGATGAGATGACTCATCTTGGCGGAGTATTTCTTTAATTTCAGCATGCGCTAACTGTGAAGCAAGCTGGGCAGAAAGCGTTATTAAAAACGACTCTTCGTCTTGGCTAAATACACGTGCCATTTTTTGTTGAACAACAATAACACCCAGTACTTTTTTTTGATGAACAACGGGTACAGATAAAAAAGCGTTGTAGCCTTCTTCGTTTACTTCGGGGGAGAGCTTAAAACGAGGATGCGATTTAGCAAATGCAATATTAATAGGTTCTTCGCGTTGCGCTACTAGGCCCACTAAACCTTCGGTAAAACCAATTCTAAACTTACCTACCGCATCGGGGTTTAGCCCTTCGGTTGCCATAAGTACAAAATTGTCCTGGCTGTAATCTGCAAAATAAATGGAGCAGCACTGGGTTTTCATGGCATCTTTAACCATTTGCACAAAGCACACTAATGCGCTGTCTAAATTCGCTTGTCGCGATACAGACTCCGCAATAGATCTCAGTGTAGCCAGCATGTCCTGCTCCTTTATTTTATTCTGAATTAACTACCTTTTACTTCGCCAATGATCTTTATGTTGTTCTCTCTTATTAAAAGGCATGGCGAAAGGAGCAAACTCTTTCATTACACGTCGATAAACATCCCGTTTAAACGATACAACCTGTCTTACAGGATACCAATAACTTACCCAGCGCCAATCATCAAATTCAGGATGATGGGTTTTAAGTAAATTTACATCTTCGTCTTTACAGCGTAATTTTAGTAAAAACCATTTTTGTTTTTGCCCAATACACACCGGACTAGAGTCTCGGCGGATTAATCGTTTGGGTAATTTATAGCGTAACCAATGTTTTGAGCTTGCGACTATTTCTACATCTTCTGGTCGCAACCCTACTTCTTCGTGTAATTCACGGTACATGGTTTGTTCTGCAGTTTCGCCATCATCAACACCACCTTGGGGAAATTGCCAAGAGTGTTGACCATAACGTCTGGCCCAAAAAACCTGTCCCTGATTATTGCAAATCACAATTCCGACATTGGCACGAAAACCTTCGGCATCAATCACCTTAGTGCCTCATTTGTAAGTCGATTTTTAATGATTGTTCCACATTAGCCGCAATACGGCAAATACTATTATACCCAAGCCAATTAGTGAGCTAAGTTTGAGCTTTTAGTATGTTGATAAATTAATAGAGAATAGGTAAATATTTAGAAAATAACTCAGCAAAGCTATTGCGGTTCTTGTTTTCCTCTAGTTACTCACAGTTTGTGCATAACTTTTGTAAAACACGCTCATTTTGCAAACAAATCCACAATATTAGATCTTAAAACTTAGCTTCTCCACAGATTCTGTGGATAAACATGTTCATATAGTTGTATTTATCCTTACAACTTTTAAATGGCTTAATCAAAACTGAACGTGCACATTTAAAAAAACCTGCAGAGTCAGTAACTTAAAGTAAAGTAGCTTAATTTCAATATGTGCAAAATTAACACAAACAACAAGCGAGCAAAAAACGTACAACCCTAAAGATATCCACGGCTTAGCCTATTTGCTATCATGGCTATGGTATTTATACAACCGAAATTAAGAATATGCGACCTACAAAACCACACTCAATAAACGACTTAATGCAGCGCGTTAACAGTATTGCCGGATTAACGCTAGGACAACTTGCAAACCACTACCATTTTAAAACACCTGATGACTTACTACGTGAAAAAGGCTGGACTGGGCAACTCATTGAATACGTACTAGGCGCTACTGCAGGCTCAAAACCCCTCCCCGATTTTGAAGATTTAGGAATTGAGCTAAAAACACTGCCTATTTCTTATAAAGGTAGGCCACTGGAAACTACGTTTGTATCGGTTACACCTTTAATGAACGTAACGGGAATGACGTGGCATACCAGCTCTGTACGTAAAAAACTAAATCATGTTTTATGGCTGCCAATTTTAAGCGAACGTGATATTGCCCCGTTTGACAGAACCATCGGCAGCGGCTTTTTGTGGCAGCCTTCACCTGAACAAGACGCTTTGTTACAGCGCGACTGGGAAGAGCAAATGGAGCTAATTGCGCTAGGTAGAGTCGACGAAATATCAGGCCATTTAGGCGATGCTATGCAAATACGCCCCAAAGCTGCTCATAGTAAAATAGTCACTGATGCTATTGGCCCAAATGGGCAAATAATTAAAACCCTACCCCGTGGTTTTTATTTAAAAACCAGTTTTACAGGTGATATTTTAAAGCAGCAGTTTCAGCTATGAGTGCGTAAGAAGTTAAAGCATGAGTAAAGCGTTATACTTTTGTGCTCCACTCTTTAGTGCTGCGTACATCAACAAGCTTAAAGCATACAATTTATTTTCATCTCTTTGGAAAAAGTATCAGGCATAAAAAATCCCCGCATAGGCGAGGATTTTATCATCTAAAATTAAAAGTTATATTCTATGTAAAATAGAATTACTGACCTTTAACTTCTTTAAGACCGTTGTACGGTGCTTTATCACCTAATTGCTCTTCAATACGTAGCAATTGGTTGTACTTTGCAACACGGTCAGAACGGCTCAATGAACCTGTTTTGATTTGACCTGCAGCAGTACCCACTGCTAAATCAGCAATTGTTGAATCTTCAGTTTCACCAGAACGGTGAGAAATAACAACAGTAAAACCAGCATCTTTAGCCATTTTGATTGCAGCTAAAGTTTCAGTTAAAGAACCGATTTGGTTAAACTTAATTAAGATTGAGTTAGCAATACCGTTGTCGATACCACGTTTTAAAATCTTCGTGTTAGTTACAAATAAATCATCACCTACTAATTGGATTTTATCACCCATTAGTTTAGTTTGGTGTGCAAAGCCATCCCAATCAGACTCATCAAGACCATCTTCAATAGAAACGATTGGGTACTGATTAGTAAGATCTTGTAAGAAGAAGTTAAATTCTTCAGAAGTGAATTTTTTACCTTCACCTTTAAGATCGTAGATGTTTGCTTCTTTGTCGTAAAACTCAGATGCAGCACAATCCATCGCTAAAGTAATATCTTTACCTAGCTCGTAACCTGCGTTTGCAACAGCTACTTTGATTGCAGCAAGAGCCGCTTCGTTAGATGCAAGGTTAGGTGCAAAACCACCTTCATCGCCAACCGCTGTTGAATGACCATCAGCTTTAAGCACTTTAGCAAGGCTGTGGAATACTTCAGCGCCCATACGTAGGCCTTCGCGGAAGTTTTTAGCGCCAACAGGTTGGATCATGAATTCTTGAATATCTACAGAGTTATCTGCGTGCTCACCACCATTGATGATGTTCATCATTGGAAGTGGCATAGAGTAAACACCTGGTGTGCCATTTAAGTCAGCAATATGTTCATAAAGCTCAACTTTTTTAGACTGTGCAGCTGCTTTCGCAGTTGCTAGTGATACAGCTAAGATTGCGTTTGCACCTAATTTTTCTTTATTTTCGGTACCATCTAAATCTAGCATCACTTTATCAACAGCGTTTTGATCTAATGCATTTTGACCAGCTAAAGCATCAGCAATTTCTTTATTAATATAACCAACTGCTTTTAATACGCCTTTACCTAAGTAACGTGATTTATCACCGTCGCGTAACTCTAATGCTTCACGAGTACCAGTAGATGCGCCTGAAGGTGCTGCTGCACGACCCCAAGAACCATCTGCTAAATGTACGTCTGCTTCAACAGTTGGGTTACCACGCGAGTCCATAATTTCGCGACCGATTACTTTTACGATTTCTGACATCTTGATTCCTCTATATTCCCAAAATGGTGAGTTCAGCTAACTTTACTACGTTTTATATAGCTTAGTCAGCCCTTAAAACAAAAAAGCCGTGCAATATGCACGGCTTTTAAAATTACGAATTCGCTTTTTGGTGGATGTGTGCAGCTGCTACAAACCCTTCAAATAACGGATGACCATCACGTGGCGTTGACGTGAATTCCGGATGGAACTGCGCGGCAATAAACCATGGGTGATCTTTATTTTCGATAATTTCTACCAGTTTTTTATCTTCTGATAAACCAGTAAAGCTTAAGCCTGCTTTTTCAAGTATTTCTACGAAGTTATTATTTACTTCGTAGCGATGACGATGACGTTCAACAATTTCGTCGCTGCCATATACTCCATGTACTTTAGAACCAGGCGTTAAATGACATTTTTGTGCGCCTAAACGCATAGTGCCACCTAAATCAGATTTTTCGCTACGTGTTTCAACATTACCTTCAGCATCTAGCCATTCAGTAATTAAGCCAACTACCGGTGCTTCTGAATTTGCATTAAATTCTGTAGAGTTTGCATCTGTTAAACCTGCAACATTACGTGCATATTCAATTAATGCTACTTGCATCCCTAAACAAATACCTAAGTATGGTACTTTATTTTCACGTGCATATTTAGCTGCTAAAATTTTACCTTCAACACCACGTCCGCCAAATCCACCCGGTACTAAAATAGCATCTAAGTGTGAAAGTAATTCAACACCTTTGCTTTCTAAGTCTTGTGAATCTACGTATTCAATGTTGATTGTTAGGCGGTTTTTAAGACCCGCATGCTTTAATGCTTCGTTAACCGATTTGTACGCATCTGGTAATTCAATATATTTACCAACCATACCAATGGTCACTTCACCCGTTGGGTTAGACTCTTGATAAAGTACTTGTTCCCACTCAGCTAAATCAGCTTCTGGTGGATCTAAGTGAAAACGACGACATACAAAGTTATCTAATTCTTGTGTTTTTAATAACGCAGGAATTTTATAAATGCTGTCTACATCTGGTAGTGAAATAACCGCTTTTTCTTCTACGTTTGTGAATAATGAGATTTTTGCACGCTCATTATTAGGTAGTTTACGGTCTGAACGACAAATAAGAATATCTGGCTGAATACCGACTGAGCGTAACTCTTTAACAGAGTGCTGAGTTGGTTTCGTTTTAACTTCACCGGCAGGGCCTAAAAATGGCACTAGCGTTAAGTGAATAAATAGCGCGCGTTCGCGGCCAATTTCAGTTCCCATCTGACGAATTGCTTCAATAAACGGTTGTGATTCAATATCACCTACAGTGCCGCCAATTTCTACAATAGCAATATCATAACCTTCAGCACCGTCGTATACACGCTGCTTAATATCGTTAGTGATATGTGGAATAACCTGAATAGTAGCACCTAGGTATTCACCACGGCGCTCACGACGTAATACGTCTTCATATACACGGCCTTGTGTGAAGTTATTACGACTAGTCATTTTGGTACGGATAAAACGCTCGTAGTGACCTAAATCAAGGTCAGTTTCTGCGCCGTCTTCTGTAACGTAAACTTCACCGTGTTGAATTGGGCTCATTGTGCCTGGGTCAACGTTGATGTAAGGATCCAGCTTTAAAATGGTAACATTTAAACCACGGGCTTCTAAAATAGCGGCCAGTGAAGCTGCGGCAATACCTTTACCCAACGAAGAAACAACTCCGCCAGTAACGAAGATAAATTTTGTACTCATGCGAACCCTAGAATATCAGGAATTAAAAGGAATATAACACCCAAAGAAGAGCCTAAGGGTATATCATCAAGACGGGGCGAAATTGTACCAAAACACTGCTTATCAATCCAGCTAAAATTAGCTAATACGCGCACAAAAAATGTGCACTATTTAACATTAAGCCTATTTTACTTTTTTAATCGCATCCCACGCACTATCCATCTCTTCAAAGGTTGCTGTATCTAAGCTTTTACCTTGCGCATGCAAATAAGCGTTTACCTTTTCAAAACGCGCTGAAAACTTATCATTAGCGCTACGAAGCAGTTGTTCGGGATCTCGTTTAACATGGCGTACAACATTAACAGTGGCAAAAAGTAAGTCGCCGAGCTCTTCCGCTGTATGATCAGATAGCGGGTCTTGCTCAATCGCTTCTTTTACTTCAAGCACTTCTTCACTCACTTTATCTAGTGCACCATGATACGTTGGCCAATCAAAGCCAAGGGAAGCCACGCGTTGTTGAATTTTTTTGGCTTTACTTAAGCTTGGCATATTGCCAGGGATATCTTGCCAAAAAGAAGGGGATTCGGTTTGCGCTCTAGCACTTCGCTCCTGTGCTTTGATTGCTTGCCACTGCTGCGATAATTGATCGTCTGTTAGCTCTTTTTTTCCACCAAACACATGCGGGTGACGACGGGTAAGCTTATCGTTTAATTGCTCTACTAGATCATTAAAATCAAATAGATTTTGCTCTTGTGCAAGTTGCGCATAAAAAACTATTTGAAATAGCAAATCACCCAATTCACCTTTAAGCTCATCTAAGTTGCCTGATTCAATACAGTCGGCAACTTCGTACGCTTCTTCTAGCGTATGCGGCACAATAGATTTAAAATCTTGCTTGAGATCCCACGGACAACCGCCCTTGGGATCTCGCAGTGTTTTCATTATGCTAAGAAGTTGTGTAAGCGCTGTATTATCATTCATGATTAATGACCACGCTTGGCATCATGTACACCTTCAATTTGGTGTAATTTAGAAAGAACACGGTTAGTACCCGATAAGTCATGTACTTCTATTTGCATTGTAAATATAGCTAACTGATTATCTTCAACCGTATTTACGTTCATGTTTAAAACATTTACTTTTTCGTTAGCAAGTACTGAGCTTATATCGCGTATCAACCCTGAACGATCGGTGGCTTCTATTTTAATACTTAGTGCGTACGAGCCGTTAATATCATCTGACCAACTTACCGAAATAACACGCTCAGGATGCTGGTTTTTTAAGTTATTAAACGAATCACAGTCTTCCTTATGAACACCTATTCCTCGACCTTGGGTTATATAACCTATTATTTCATCGCCAGGTACTGGGCGACAGCACTTGGCTACATGGCTCATTAGGCTGCCAACACCATCAACCACAATGCCGTTTTTATCACCAGTTACTTTACTTGGTGCTTTAATGCGAATAACCGGCTCATCTTCTGTCCGATCACTTACAAAGTTAAGCATTTGATTGAGGCGAACATCGCCCGCACCAATCGCAACCATTAAGTCATCCAGCTCTTTAAAGTTAAAACGCTTAATGGCTGGCTCTAAATCTTTATATGTTAAATTGAGCTTTTGTAATTCACTGTCGAGAATTTCTTTCCCCGCACTTAAGTTTTTGTCGCGGTCGAGCTGTTTAAACCAGTGGTGGATTTTAGCTCTAGCACGGGATGATTTAATGTATCCTAATGACGGGTTTAACCAATCACGACTTGGATTTGGTTGTTTTTGGGTCAGTATTTCTACCTGATCTCCTGTTGTAAGTTGATGCGTAAACGGCACTATTTTGCCGAATATTTTTGCACCAATACAACGATGCCCCACATTTGAGTGGATGTAGTAAGCAAAATCAAGCGGTGTAGCACCAAGTGGTAAATCGATAATATCGCCGCTTGGGGTAAATATGTATACGCGATCTTCTACTACTTGGTTTTTAAGCTCTTCTGCTAAATCGCCACCATCAACCACTTCTTCTTGCCATTGGAGTAGCTTACGCAACCAGCTGATTTTTTGCTCATAACCCGAACCGCGCCCTGGTAATGCACCTTCTTTGTACATCCAGTGTGCAGCCACCCCTAACTCAGCATCTTGATGCATGTCGCTGGTACGAATTTGTATCTCTACCGTTTTACCTTCAGGTCCAAATACCACGGTATGAATTGACTGATAGCCGTTTTGTTTTGGGGTTGCTACATAGTCGTCAAACTCTTTATTAAGATGACGCCAATTGGTGTGCACAATGCCCAGCGCACCGTAGCAGTCTTGCAGGCGTTCAACGACGATACGCATTGCCCGAATATCAAAAAGCTGATCAAACTCGTAGTTTTTTTGCTGCATTTTTTTATAAATGCTGTAAATGTGCTTAGGACGGCCATAAACCTGGGCCTCTATGCCCGCTTCACTTAAACGATTTTTTACTTGCTCAACCATATCTTCCATGTAGGCTTCGCGTGTAAGACGTTTGTCGTCAAGTTGTTTGGCTATGCTTTTATAGGTGCCTGGGTGCAAATATCTAAACGATAAATCTTCCAGTTCCCATTTTAATTGCCCTATTCCTAATCTGTTTGCCAATGGTGCAAAAATATCAGCCGTTTCTTTAGCGGCAATGACGCGGTCTTCTTCATCCGCATTTTTTACATTGCGTAAATGACATACCTGCTCGGCAAGCTTAATGACCACGGCGCGCACATCTTCAACCATGGTTAATAACATTTTTCGAATATTATCAACTTGCATAGTGCCTTTACCTTGATGCGATAAAGTACTAATAGTGGCCATTTGTGCAACCCCAGTTAGCAGCATGGCAATGTTATTCCCAAGCTGCTCTTCGATGGTTTCAAGCGATATTAAGTCGTTTAAAAAATACGGGGTTAAATACGCAGTAGCTAACGATTCGGGGTCGAGATTTAGCTCAGCTAAAATTTCAACCATTTCGATTGCAGTAGTTTGCCTGCTTTCACTATCACATTTTACGCAGAGCGCTTGGGCTTTAGTAAGTAGCTCTGTTTTTTCTTCAGACAAGGCAAGAAATGAAAGCCGAGTGCTAAAATCTGTTGTCTCATCTTGTTGATGTGATTGTCGTGTAGCTACCATAATGCGTTCTACCTCCGTTGAAATAACGCCATAGTTTCAATATGCCCTGTATGAGGAAACATATTCATTAGCCCAATTTTATTAAGATCAAAGCCAGCTTGTGAAATAATTGCGCTGTCACGGGCTAAAGTAACAGGGTCACAAGAGACATATAAAATAGTTTTAAACTGCTTTAAAGGTAATTCCTCTAATACAGCCATAGCACCAGTCCTCGAAGGATCGAGTACAAGCACATCTAAGTTTTTGCTAAACCATGGGGCGCTCTGTATGCTTTGGGTTAAATCAAAGCAATGAAACTGCGCATTGGTAATAGAGTTAGTTTGCGCATTTTGAGCAGCCATTGCAACCGCTGAAGTCACACCTTCTACACCAATTACAGATTTTGCTTGTTTTGCTAACACTAATGAGAAATTACCAATCCCACAAAATAAATCCAATAAATTTTCATCACCTTTTAAATCAAGCCAATTTGCAGCTTGCTTTAACATAGCTTCGTTAACTTGCGCATTTACCTGAATAAAATTACCTAAACCAAATTCAAATTTTAGATCAAATTCTTTAAGATAATAAAATGGCATGGCTAAGTGTGAATGTTCTATTGCATCGCTCTCGCTTTGCCATACAATTTTAAACTGCTGGCTTTTTGTTATGTGCTCAACCAAAGCCTTTGTATCATCATTAATTGCTTTAGTGTGACGAATAACAACAAAGTTTTGTTTATCACTTTGGCATAACTGTAAATGGCTTATACTGTGCAGTGCTTTGTGTTGATTAATTAAATCATCAAAAAGTGTAAAAACATCTGTAAATACTTCATCAAGTACTGCACATTTATTAATACTCACAATATTTTTTGAGCCACTTGCTCTGTAACCCACGCGCATTTTTTTAGCTGCTTTATCAAACATAACAGCTATACGAGCGCTGCGTCTGTAATGCACAGGTTTACTTAATAATGGGGCTTGCCAGTTTAAGCTGTTTAATTTAGCAAACTTACTAAATAACTGAGTAACTGCAGTTTGTTTTTCTACAACTTGTTGGCTTTCTTCTAAATGCTGTAATTGGCAACCACCACACTGATTATAGTGCTCACAAAAAGCATCTACTCTTGATTCACTCGCTTTAATAACTTTAATTACTTTTGCACTGCTGTATTTAGCTTTATCTTCGACGAGTGTTGCTTTGACTGTTTCGTTTGGTAATGCACCGCTTACAAAACATACTTTATTGTTATGTTTAGCAATGCCACGCCCTTGATGATCCATTCCCGTTATAGTCAATTCTAGTGTTTGTTGCTTTAACGGTTTTTTTTTCGCTTTAAAAATTTGCGCCATTAGGCATTACCTTAACTTTATTTATGAAGCACCTATATTTAGATGCTTTAGAATGCGTGTTGAACCGTATATACTCAAGTCATACTAATAACGATAAAACGCTCTCATTATGACCAAATTAGGCTTACGCGATTCTGTTTTAACACTGACCCTGATCCCAACGGTGATCATAGGATTACTACTTGGTGGCTATTTTACAATAAATCGTTACATTGAGCTTGATGAAATTTTATATCAGCAAGGCACTACTATTTCTGAGCCCCTTGCTATTGCGCTTGAGCAACCCATGCTCGAAAAAAACAAACAGCTATTGAATCGCCTTATAAGCTACACACATAACAAGCACTCCCCTACAATTAAGTCGATTGCAATTTTTGATAAAAATAATGCGCTATTAATGACCAGTAATTATCACCGCTCATTTGAAAAGTTAATTAGTCAAAAAACGCTCATAAATTTAAAAACCACCCATGTGCAAAAGTCAGATGAGCTTGTTACATTTTTCACACCCATTATTAACCATACTAGTCACGATTCTAAATGGGACCCGTCGGCTTTTCAGTCATCTCTGGGCACCGTTATTATACAGCTAAATAAAGACCAAGCTGTTATAGGTCAACAAAGAGCTTTATTAATTAGCGGTATTGTAATTATTTTATCATTGGTGTTTGCAGCTATTTTAGCTTTAAAGTTGAGCCGCATGTTTATGACGCCGCTTAATAAGTTAGTACTTGCAACCGACAAGTTAGTTGAAGGTAAAAGAAGTACTGGCCTTAACGACAACATGATTGGTGAGTTTGAGTTACTTCGAGAAGGCTTAAACACCATTGCTCACACTATGGTGATGCAAAAAGATGAAATGCAAAAAAATATTGATCAAGCAACAAGCGACTACCGCGAAACACTAGAGCAATACGAAACGTCAAATATAGAGCTCTCGTTTGCAAAAAAAGAAGCGCAAGATGCTAACCGTGTAAAATCAGACTTTTTAGCTAAAATGAGTCACGAGCTTCGTACTCCGTTAAACGGTGTTATTGGATTTACACGCCAGCTTTATAAAACACCGCTGAATAAACATCAAAAAGATTACCTCGACACTATTATGCTCTCAGCAAATAGTTTAATGACTATTATTAGCGACATTTTAGACTTCTCCAAACTAGAAGCGGGGGCAATGGAGCTTGAGTCGATTCAGTTTCAACTTCGTGATGCTGTAAATGAAGTAATGACACTACTCGCTCCTAGCGCACACGATAAGCAATTAGAGCTATCCATTTACATTAACCAACAAGTACCGGATGACTTAACAGGCGATCCCACTCGCTTTAAACAAGTCTTAATAAACCTGTTAAGTAATGCGATTAAATTTACCGAAAAAGGCTCTATTAAGGTCGACATAAGTCATCGGTTACTCGACGACGAACGCACTTCTTTACTTGTGTCAGTAACAGATACTGGCGTGGGTATACCTATGGATAAGCAAGACTCTTTATTCACTCCATTTGGGCAAGCAGACTCAAGCATTACACGTAAGTTTGGTGGTACAGGCCTTGGTCTTATTATTACCAAGCATATTGTTGAAGCAATGAGTGGTCGTATAACGTTAAATTCTGCGCCTGGTAACGGTACCTGCTTTACATTCAATAGTGTGTTTAGTTTGCCAAATCACGTATTTACAAATGACTTACCGACTAAATCGCTCATTGGTAAGCGTATCTTATATTTAGAGCCACATGAGCATACGCACCATGCCGTACTTTCGTTATTAACCCAGTGGGAATCAAACGTTACGGCATGCTTTAACGAAACTAGCTTTTTAGACGCTATAAAAAATACTGAACATAAATATGACGTTTGCTTAATTGGCCATATGGCATCAGTTGATGATATGCAGCAACTAAAAAGCTATGTAAAAGCCGTGCGTGAATCTACTGATTACTTATATTTAATGCTTAATACTGTATCGCACAATATGCGAGAAGCCTTTATAGGCAGCGGAGCTGATGCATGTTTAAGTAAGCCACTTAATCACCGTAAGTTATGTGAAGTACTTGCAGCACCTTACAGACTTGACCACCCGACTCATAATATTGAACAAAACGATCAAGCTCTACTGCCGTTAAAAGTATTGGTTGTTGATGATAACGATGCTAATTTAAAACTTCTCCATACTTTGTTAAGTGAACAGATTGAAGTAATAGAAACGGCTCATAATGGTTCACAGGCATACAGTTTAAGTAAAAGTCATAAATACGACATAATTTTTATGGATATACAAATGCCAATTATGGACGGTATAACCGCATGTAAGCTTATACAAGAATCATCACTTAATGAAGACACACCCATTATCGCTGTAACGGCACACGCCCTTCAAAGCGAAAAAGAGCAACTACTAAAAGATGGCTTTAAAGGCTATTTAACTAAGCCTATTGATGAAGATATGCTTAAACAAATTATTAGCGACCATAGTCCACAGACTCCTGTTAATCGTGACAAAGCTAAGACAGATACACCACAAAGTCCTGCACCATTTCAAAGTAGTAGAATTGATTGGGCACAAGCCCTGCAGCGTGCTGGCGGAAAGAGCGAGTTAGCGCTAGAGATGCTTAACATGCTACTTTTAAGTGTCCCTGAGACCCTTACATTACTTGCTAAAGCAATAGAGAGTAACGATTGCCAGCAAGTGTTAAGTATTGTCCATAAGTTTCATGGTGCATGTTGTTACACTGGTGTACCTAAACTTAAATCACTCGCAGAAACAATCGAAACATCGCTTAAAAATAAATGCTTGTTAGAGAATATTGAACCTGAATTATTTGAGTTACAAGATGAGCTTGAAAACCTACTTGCAGATGCAAGTGTGACCGAACTGCAAAGATAAGCTTTGAATTTTAGATACAAAAAACGCGGTATTTACCGCGTTTTTTAATTAAGCTTTTTAAATGCTTATGTTTGCTTATCTTACATTCTTGCTTCAATCATTAATCGTTTCATGTCACGTACGGCTTTATCAAGCCCATCTATCGCTGCACGAGCAATAATAGCGTGACCAATATTTAGCTCATAAATCTCAGGCATTGCAGCGATTGGTTTCACGTTATGATAATGAAGACCATGGCCAGCGTTAACAATCAAACCTAAGCTTGCTGCGTATTTTACACCTTCACGAATGTGCTCTAACTCTTTGTGTAAATCAGTATCATTTGTTGCATCAGCGTACGCGCCTGTGTGTATTTCTACATAAGGAGCACCACATTCTTTGGCTGCATCTAACTGTGCTTTATCTGCATCAATAAATAGCGATACTTTAATACCCGCTTCGGTAAGCGTTTTTGTTGCTGCTTTAATTTTATCTATATTACCGGCTACGTCTAAGCCACCTTCGGTTGTTAATTCTTCGCGCTTTTCAGGTACTAAACACACGTACTCAGGTTTTACTTCAAGCGCTATTTTTATCATTTCATCGGTAACAGCGGTTTCAAGATTCATACGAGTTTGAATGGTTTTAGCCATTACATAAACGTCGCGATCTTGAATATGGCGTCTGTCTTCACGTAAGTGAATCGTAATACCGTCTGCGCCTGCATGCTCTGCTACACTGGCTGCATGAGCTGGATCTGGATAGCTTGTTCCACGCGCTTGGCGAAGTGTTGCAATATGATCTACGTTTACACCCAAAAGAATATCTTTCATTTTCTTACCTGTAAAATTACGTTTATTGAGAGGCCATAAATAGCTCGCGGCTTTTTAATGGTTTACTACCTAATAAGGGTTTTAATAAATAGCGACTTAATTGCTTTGCCATATATAGCACATCATTTTGGCTAAAGTCATGATTTGCTATGGCGTTGAGTTGTTTGCCACTAAATCCAGAACGTGTATCTTCTTGTACTAAAAAACCAAGTTCGGGGAAATAACTATACGTCTGCTTTTCATCTATTGGTTCACCACTGGCGTCAAAACTAAAATCCACGCCATAACCGAGTAATTCCAATAGTTGAAACTCGTATGAGCGAAGCACCTCTTGTAAATTAGCCCCGCTGTTTAGGTTTGATAGATGAGTTTTATATAGCTCAAATACTTGTTCAATTGGCTCGTTAACAGGAACGATACGATTTGTAAGCTCATTTAAATAAAAACCACAATAAAGCTCATCACCTTTTAAAAAGTGCGAGTTCCCATGCAGTTCAAACTTATTGATATATTTTAAATCGTACTTGCCACTGTAATTAACAAGCAGTGCCTGAAACGGCTGAAGTTGTGCTTTATGTTTAGTGGCCTGGCGACCACTAATTCGGGCCAGCATTCTTAACTGACCAACGCCTTCTACAAGCATATCTAACATTACTTGGGAGTCACTATAAGGACGCCGATGTAATAAATACGCGGTGTAGAAGTCGCTATCCATTCACTAAGCTACTGCTTGGTCTAGTCTTCACTGTAACCTAAGCTTCTTAGTGCACGTTCATCGTCAGCCCAACCCGACTTAACTTTAACCCAAAGCTCTAAAAACACTTTGTTATCAAGCATTTCTTCTATGTCTTTACGGGCTTCACGGCCAATGGTTTTTAGCTTTTCGCCTTTATTACCAATAACCATGCGTTTTTGTGTTTCGCGCTCAACAAGAATTAACCCGTTGATATGCCAAATACCGTTGTCTTGCCATTTAAACTGCTCAATTTCAACAGTTACAGAATACGGCAATTCTTCGCCCATAAAACGCATTAGTTTTTCACGAATTACTTCAGCTGCCATAAAGCGCATTGAACGGTCAGTTACATAATCTTCTGGAAAGTAAAATTCGCAAGGAGGTAAGCGTTTAGTTACTTCTGCTTTGATTAAATCAACATTTTTACCTTGCGTTGCCGATACTGGCATAATTCCAACAAAATCAAACTTGTCACTTAACCACTTCATATGAGGCAACACAAGGTCACGGTCTTTAACTTGGTCTATTTTATTAATAACCAATAATACCGGCTTACCACTTTGCGATACTTTATTAAGTACCATGTCGTCATCGGCATTCCAATGAGTGCCCTCAACTACAAAAATAATAAGCTCAACATCGCCGATAGAACTAGACGCGGCACGGTTCATTAAACGGTTAATCGCACGTTTTTCTTCAACGTGTAGACCTGGTGTATCTATGTATACCGCTTGGTGTTTACCTTCGGTATGAATACCCATAATACGATGACGCGTGGTTTGTGGTTTACGTGAGGTAATACTCACTTTTTGCTCAATAATTTCATTAAGCAAAGTCGACTTACCTACGTTTGGGCGCCCTACAATAGCAACCATTCCACAAAACGTATCTACATCACCTTCATGAGGCTGTATTAGGGTATCAAGGTTCATTTTTAAGTATCTTCAATGCTTTTTCAGCAGCTTTTTGTTCGGCTTTACGGCGCGAGCTACCTACAGAAATTATGCTATCCATTCCATCAACAATACATTCGACCGTGAATGTTTGATTGTGTGCTTGGCCTTTGGTATCAACCACAGTGTAACCCGGTAAAGATAATTTACGGGCTTGTAAATACTCTTGCAGCAGGGTCTTCGGATCTTTTTGGTTAAGCCCTGGTGAAATAGCATCTAATCGTGATTCGTACCATGACAATATAAGATCGCCACAGCTATCAATACCTGAATCTAAAAATGCAGCGCCAATAATAGCTTCTACTGCATCAGCAAGCGTTGACTCGCGACGGAATCCGCCACTTTTAAGCTCGCCCGGCCCTAAGCGTAAATAATCGCCTAGGCCAAATTCAAGACCAAATTCGGCAAGTGTTTGACCACGCACAAGCGTTGAGCGCATGCGGCTTAAATCGCCTTCACGCGCTTTAGGAAATTTGGCATAAAGTGCATTGGCAATCACAAAGCTTAAAATAGAGTCGCCTAAAAATTCTAGTCGCTCATTATGCTGGCCTTTGTGGCTGCGGTGCGTCATTGCTTGCTCAAGTAAACCTTGATCGGCAAATTCATAGCCAATTTTTTTATATAATTCTGTTACATTTTTTTTCATCGTTACTGAATATTACCTAGGCGCTCAAAGCGAACACCAGTTGGAACCCATCCTGGTAAAATATCATCAGGGCCATTCTCAAATTCAAAACTCATCCATATAAAGACAGCTTTACCCACCAAGTTTTCTTTTGGTACAAAGCCCCAAAAGCGACCATCTTGGCTGTTGTCGCGGTTATCACCCATCATAAAATAATGATCAGCAGGAACAGTCCATTCATCAGAAGGCGTGCCCGGTTGCTGGTAGTAACGCCCTTTTCTCTCAGGCGCTTGTGGGTTGATTAATATATCATGCGTAACTGTTGTTAAATTTTCATTTACACGAGCTAGAGGCATTGGGCCTTGTTTAAATTCGTTATCATTAATTAGTTTAAAATCAATTTTATTGAATTCATTACATAAAAGCTCACCCTGCTGGGTTTCGCCTTCTTTACAATTTGGCTGAATATATAAACGTTTATCGCGATAAACAATTTTATCGCCAGGTAAACCAATTGTACGTTTAATATAGTCAACATTTTCATCTAAAGGGTATTTAAAAACAACAATATCACCACGCTCAGGCTGCCCAATATCAACTAATTGAGTACGCCAAACAGGGTCTTTTATTCCATATGAATACTTTTGTACTAAAATAAAATCACCTACTAATAATGTAGGCATCATTGAACCGGATGGAATTTGAAACGGTTCAAAGATAAATGATCTAAAAATAGTAATTGCTGCAATCATCGGGAAAATCGACTTTGCTGTTTCTGTTAGTACTGGTTCTGGTGCAATTAATGCCGCCGTTTCTTCATCTAACGGAGCTCCAGCAGACGTTTGCGCTATCGCTAAGCGCTCCTGTCTTTTAGGTGCATACATTAAGTGATCTATTAACCATATTAAGCCTGAGCCTAAAGTTAATAACACCAATAAAACTGAAAAATAACCAGCCATTTATAATCCTTTGTTTTTATTTGCCAACTTTTAAAATAGCTAAAAACGCTTCTTGAGGCACTTCAACATTACCTACTTGCTTCATACGTTTTTTACCATCTTTTTGCTTTTTAAGTAGCTTTTTCTTACGGCTCACATCACCACCGTAACACTTAGCAATTACGTTTTTACGTAATTGTTTTACCGTGGTACGGGCAATAACATGTTGTCCGATAGCAGCTTGAATCGCTATATCAAACATTTGACGTGGGATAAGCTCTTTTAACGCATCAGCTAACTGGCGACCACGAGACTGTGCACCATCTCTGTGAACAATTATCGCAAGTGCGTCAACGCGCTCACCATTGATTAAAATATCAACACGCACCATATCTGATGTTTGAAAGTGTTTAAAGTTATAATCAAGCGACGCAAAACCACGGCTAGTTGATTTTAATTTATCAAAGAAATCCATCACCACTTCAGCCATAGGTAGCTCGTACGTTACAGCTACTTGCTTTCCGTGATAAGTCATTTTTGTTTGGCTACCACGTTTTTCAATACACAAAGTAATAACGTTACCTAGGTATTCTTGTGGTACCAAAATATTAGCTTCAACAATCGGCTCTCGAATCTCTACAATATCGTTTACTGCAGGTAAATCAGATGGATTATCAATCTGAAATGTACCTTCTTTAGTAACTATCTCATAGATTACCGTAGGTGCTGTTGTAATTAAATCAATATCGTATTCACGCTCTAAACGCTCTTGAATGATTTCCATGTGTAGCATACCTAAAAAGCCACAGCGGAAACCAAAGCCAAGTGCAGTTGAATTCTCTGGTTCAAAGAATAACGACGCATCGTTTAAGCTTAATTTATTAAGTGCATCACGGAACGATTCATACTCATCTGATGCAATTGGGAACATACCCGCATAAACCTGAGGCTTAATTTTTTGAAAGCCAGGTAAGCGAAGTGGAGCTGCATTTTTTTGATGAGTAATAGTGTCACCTACTGGCGCACCATGTATCTCTTTAATACCAGCAATAACAAACCCTACTTCACCTGTTCTTAAAATACCGGTGTTGGTTTGCTTAGGAGTGAACACACCTACTTGGTCAGCAGTATGTATATGCTCGTTCGACATTATTTTTATTTTGTCGCCAGTGCGTAATTCACCGTGCTTAATACGCACTAGTGATACAACGCCTTGGTATGGGTCAAACCAAGAATCGATAATAAGTGCTTGTAAAGGTGCATCTTTGTCGCCTACTGGCGGCGGTACATCTTTAACGATCATTTCAAGAACTTCGGCAATACCTACACCTGTTTTAGCGCTACACTGCACTGCATCAAGGGCATCAATACCAATAATCTCTTCAATTTCTTCTGCAACACGTAAAGGATCCGCTTGCGGTAAATCGATTTTATTAAGTACTGGAATTACTTCTAATTCCATTTCAATAGCGGTGTAACAGTTAGCTAGTGTTTGTGCTTCAACGCCTTGGCCTGCATCAACAACAAGCAACGCGCCTTCACAAGCAGCTAAAGATCGTGAAACTTCATACGTAAAATCAACGTGTCCTGGAGTATCAATGAAATTAAGTTGGTAGGTTTCGCCGTCGTTCGCTTTGTAATTCAACGTTACACTTTGCGCTTTAATGGTAATACCACGTTCGCGCTCAATATCCATTGAATCCAAAACTTGTTTTTGCATTTCACGGTCGGTTAAACCGCCACAAACTTGGATCAAACGATCTGAAAGGGTCGATTTACCATGGTCAATATGGGCGATGATCGAAAAATTACGGATATGCTTCATAAACTGGATTCTATACTTCTATTTTAATGGACTAAATATGAATACCTAAGTGACTTGAAAATACTTGCTTTAGGATGCCATAAGCTAAATTTGTATATAACAAACTGTACTTACGCTTTTTAAGATGGGTTACAACCATTTTATGTATTGAATAACAATAAGTTATATTTACTTAACTTAAATAATTCAGCCAGATAAAATAATTTAAAAAACCACGATTCCCTGTATTTCCAAGTTACTTTGGTATAAAACGGCAATTTTACATTTAATTGGCGTCAATCACCATCTATTTGAGTTAAAGGGATACTAATTGGGTGAATTTTTATAACTTTTATATCGTGCTTTAGAGATTTCACGCGAGTTTTAGCTATAAAAAAGCCAGTAACACCACCTAGAGCAGCAGCTAAAATCTGCCAGCCTTCGGAAGCTATAAACAATTGCGCCGCAACAAATGCAAAAACAAGACTCAAAAGGAGCGGTAGCATGTAAACCGCAAAAGCATGCTTAACGACATGACTATCATCTAGTGACAAAGTGACCTTTTGCCCTATTTCTACTGAGGATTCAAATTTATAAGGAAAGGTTTTTTTTGCAGTGCCAAATAATTTACTAAACACTTGTGAGCCGCAACGACCATTGCAGCCTTCACAAGCTTGTTTTTGCTGTGCTTCTAAATGAGCAATGTGGCCATCGAGGGCCACAACAGTGAGGGTTTGTTCAATCATAACAATCCTTACGGAATCGTCTATAGTGCGCGGGTAACTGACTCTGCAATCGCTTTTGCGGTCATACTCGGTACATTACCAACAACCGATACATCAAAATTACCGCCATTATGCACATATACTGTCGTTGCACCAGAAGTGAGTGCTCCACTTAAACGCTTACCTGGTAATGGGCGCTGAATAAATACAGAAACCTCAACAAAACCATCAGAGAACAAGTAATAATCAGTTAATTCGTTATTTAAATCGAGCTTATGTCTGTCTGATTTTAGCAACTCAAAGCCATCTGGTAACCAACTGATTTTCCAATTAGTGGCAGTACTATCTTCATTTATAAGTGCATTGTTTGGCAAAGGCGTTGGAAAGTTTCGATTGAGCACTTCAACTAGCATACCGGCTGGCTGCTCTGTCACACTAATATGTGTAAGCTGTAACTGCTCTAAGGCTTCACCTTCATGGTTAACGTACGCGGCTTTTAGTAACAACGACGATTCCATATCCAACCAAATCCAGTAATTATATTTATACTCGTCTTTAGATTCAATGCGAACAAGTTGCGCTGCACGCCCTGCAATACGCCCTTTTCCGCCTAGTACAAAATCATAGTGCGCACTTAAGCGATCTATATCTTTAAAAAGTACTTCAGGGATTGGACCTGCTATTGAATCTGTTTTTAGAGAATATGGTTCAGACTGAGGTTCAAAATAAGTAACTTGATTATCGATACGGACCATTTCAAGCCCAGCACCGTTAAGTAAACTTAAATGCTCAAGTTCGGTGTCACCTTGTAAAGCATGCACCCATCGGTAAGGTTCCATTGTTTTACCTTTGACAACCACAAACGAAGCGTCAAAATTACGGGTGTGAACGGCATTAGCCATTTTGAGTAATAAATCTTTGGCAGGATTTGTGTCGTTGGCAAATGCATTAAAGCTTACTACCAACGACAGAACAAAAGTGATTACTTTCATTTAATTAGTTTTTTTCCTCAGACGCTTTGGTATTAGTTTGCGCTGTTTCTAAAGAATTCGCAACTCGTGCTTGGCGTTGATGCTCAAGAACTAACGCACCAATACGCTGTTGCTGTAGTTCACGTAAACCTTGCTCAGCATTTTCAAGCGCAGGCTCAGACGAATAACTTACTGGCGAGGCCATACCTGCTAGCGGTGTGGTTTGCAGTAATGGAATTTCACTTTGCTGCTCATTGTTACTTTGAGGAAGCGTATTAACGCCCACAATAGCAAACATCGCTACACTTGCTGCAATAGCTAATTGGGCAACTGGTTTGCGCCAATTAAAAGCGACTACTTTATTATCTTGTACTGTTTCAGTCATTGCTTGAGGCTGTGTTTTTGACTGACTAAAGTCAGCATAAACAGGCTCGCTTTCTAGTGCTAATGCAACGCGATCGCTAATATCAATATGTATGTCGTTATTATTTTTTTGAGCACGCATCGCATCACCAATTAACGCATAACGGCCAAACGTAGTTACATCTTGCTCTGCAATTTTTGCATCAGTTAGATGTTGCTCGCCATCAAGTAATGCCGATAACGCTTCGTTATCTAACTTGTTAAGGTGTGCTTTTGTCATACTAAGACTCGCCTATTAATGGGTTTAATTTGTTATCTATTGCTTCACGGGCACGAAATATACGCGAACGCACAGTCCCGACTGGGCAATCCATTACCACTGCTATTTCTTCATAGCTCATCCCTTCTATTTCTCTAAGGGTGATTGCGGTTTTAAGATCTTCAGGCAAACTATCAATCGTATTAAAAATAACAGCGCGTACTTCTTCGCTTAAAAGTAGGTTTTCAGGAGATGCATTCGATCGCATTGAATCTGCACAATCATAAAACTCGGCATCTTCAGCGTCTATATCATTTGCTGGCGGCTTACGCCCCTGGGCTACTAAGTAATTTTTAGCACAATTAACGGCAATACGGTATAACCACGTGTAAAAGGCGCTGTCACCTCTAAAGTTAGGAAGTGCACGGTAAGCTTTAATAAAAGCTTCTTGTGCTACATCAGCAATATCGCCTTGGTTAGATACATAACGTGAGATCAAACCTGCAATTTTGTTTTGATACTTCTTTACTAATAGGTTGAAGGCGTTTTTATCTCCTTGCTGGACCCTTTTTACTAGCACTAAATCTAATTCCTGCTCGCTCATTCGAGCCGGTACTCCTATGTCTGATTTTTGCTTGTTATTCATATTGTCGTCATTGTTCACAAATACTCTGACCTCTTTATGAATAAAAAGTTCTGCTTAATATTATTTTTTTATAAAATAGATGATAATAACGGCGCTAAGCCTTTAAAATCACTACGTAGTAGTATGACAAATATGATACAACTACAGATATTAAAAACAAATATTGCTCTATATGAGCATTGTAACCGCAAAGTACCTCTGACATGAACCAAAATAAACATCACATTGCAGATGTCGCTATTATAGGTAGCGGCGCAGCAGGCTTATCACTTGCATTATCTCTTGCTAATTATTGTAACGTTACCGTGATCAGTAAAGGAGCGCTTACCGAAGGTTCTACTTTGTATGCCCAAGGCGGTATAGCTGCTGTATTTGATAAACAAAACGACAGCATAGAATCTCATGTTGAAGATACTCTCGATGCAGGCGGCGGTTTATGCGATAGAGACGCTGTTCATTATACCGCCAGCAATGCTCACGATTGCCTACAGTGGTTAATCGACCAAGGCGTACCCTTTGATATGGAGTTTGATAGCAAAGGAAAAGAGCGTTTTCATTTAACACGTGAAGGTGGTCACAGCCATCGCCGTATATTGCATGCAGCCGATGCAACAGGCAAAGCGGTGCAAACAACACTTATCAGCCAAGTTAAAATTCATAAAAATATAACGCTTTTAGAGCAATACAACGCCATAGATTTAATCACAGATAAAAGCGCCGGAAAAACAGGCTCACACATTGAAGGCATGTATGTGTGGAACAAAAAAGCTAAAAAGGTAGAAACCATTTCAGCTAAATTTGTTGCTCTTGCAACCGGTGGTGCAAGTAAAGTGTATTTATATACATCTAATCCAGACGTATCAAGTGGTGATGGTATTGCAATGGCTTGGCGTGCAGGTTGTAAAGTTGCCAACATGGAATTTAATCAATTTCATCCAACAAGTCTTTATCATCCAGAGCTACAAAACTTTTTAATTACCGAAGCCATGCGCGGTGAAGGGGCTTATTTAAAACGCCCAGATGGCACTCGTTTTATGAAAGACTTTGATAGCCGTGAAGAGCTTGCTCCACGCGATATAGTGGCACGCGCAATCGATTTTGAAATGAAGCGCTTAGGCGCTAATTGTGTTTATTTAGATATTAGCCACAAAGATAAAGACTTTATTATTGAGCACTTTCCTACTATTTACGCAAAATGCTTAAGTGTAGGCCTCGATATAACGAAAGAAGCAATCCCAGTTGTGCCTGCTGCGCATTACACCTGTGGTGGTGTAATGACTGACTTTAACGGCAAAACAGATCTCGATAACTTATATGCTGTAGGTGAAGTTGCTTACACAGGCTTACATGGTGCAAACCGTATGGCAAGTAATTCACTATTAGAGTGCATTGTATTTGCTCACGCTGCAGCTAAAGATATTTTAAGTAAAATTGAACATGCACCAGAGCCGATGGCGCTTCCTCATTGGGATGAGAGCCGTGTTAGTAACTCAGATGAAGAAATTGTTATTACCCATAACTGGCATGAACTACGTTTATTTATGTGGGATTATGTAGGTATTGTACGCTCTACTAAACGCTTAGAACGAGCACTGCATAGAGTTGAGTTGCTACAGCAAGAAATACACGATTACTATGCAAACTTTAGAGTAAGTAACAACTTACTTGAGCTTCGTAATTTAGTGCAAGTATCAGAGCTTATTATTAGAAGTGCTATGGAGCGAAAAGAAAGCAGAGGCTTGCATTACACTATTGATTACCCTGAACAAAGTGAAAACCCAACGCCGACTATTTTGACTCCAAAACGCAATTAATTGCGCCGACAGTGGCACGTTTTAGACGCGCATAACTTTGCTCATTAACGCCATTGGCTGAAATTATAAGCCAATGGTTGTTACTAAAACCTTTAATATGAAGCCATATATTATTACCATAAAATCGGCTTTTGTTACTTATTTCACCCTGAATTTTTAAGCTCTCGCCCTCAAATCTAAATAACTTTGGTTCTAATATTATAATTCCCTCATTTGGGTGAATTGCTAATACTTTGCGCCACATTATCAAGCCAGCTAGTGCATTTATTATTAAACAAAAAAGCATAGCTAATAGTGAATCTAAAAATAAACATAATATAAAACTGAGCATACAAAAAAAGACCACAATTGGTTTGTGGTCAGCTTTATTATTTGTAACCGTAAACCTATACACGAACTCGGTCTAAGATCAGCGAAACCATACCGTTTAACTGCTCGTCTTTACATTCTTCATGACCCATAAACCATGCAAATAAGTCAGGGTCTTCTTCTGTTAGCAAACGCTGAAAGATAGCCTGTTGCTCTGCGCTCAAAGAGTCGTATGCTTCTTCTACAAACGGCATAAACAAAACATCTAGCTCTAACATGCCACGACGACAAGCCCAACGAATACGTGCTTTACTATGAATTTCAACCATTTTAAACCTCATACTTAATTGACTCGAGTTTAACAAACACAAGCCTATTTAGCAGCTATTAATCTCTCATTAAATAATAAACCCGCACCAATAAGCGCTTGTCTGTACCATACGTAACAACTGCGTTATTATGTCACTTCATTTATATTGCAAAGAAGGTTTTTATGTCGAGCGTTTATGCATGTCCGTTATCTCATCAACTTATTAGCCTCTGCGGTGCTGATAAATTATCTTATTTGCACGGACAAATCACTCAAGATCTAAATAAATTAACCAGCAGTAATTATTTGTGGGCTGGCCATTGCAGCGCCAAAGGTAAACTTTGGGGTGTATTTAAATTATTTTCTTACCAAGATAGCTACTACCTTGCGGGTAGCCAAGCTGAAGTTGAAAAATCATTAGCTGAACTTAAAAAATACGCTGTATTTGCAAAAGTTGATATTACTGAATGCTCAAAGCGTTTAATTGGTTTAATTGGTGATGATTTATCGGATGTACTGGCACAACTTGATATTAGCTTTGAAGGCGATGCAAGCGCGTGTGATTTTACGAATGGTAAAGCGCTAAAATTAGCTGATAACCGTGTTTTAATAATGGTTGATAACCAATTTAGCATGCCTGATAACGTATCCACACTTGATAACGAAGCCCCTTGGCAACAAGCAGCGATGCTTGCCGGTGAGCCTCAGCTAAGTGCAGATGCAATTGGCGAGTACGTTCCTCAAATGGTAAACCTACATGCTATTGGCGGTATAAGTTTCAAAAAAGGGTGTTATACAGGTCAAGAAACCGTAGCCCGTATGAAGTACCTTGGTAAAAATAAACGTGCAATGTATATCGTTTCAGGGCAAAGCGAAGGCATTCTTTCAGAGCCTGATTTAGAAACCCAATTAGGCGAAAATTGGCGCCGTGCAGGTAAACTTATTGCACAAAGCTTTGATGAGCAAACAAATAAATTAACAGGCCTCGTTGTGTTGCCAAACGATACTGATGTAACTCAGGTACTTCGTGCAAAACACACACCTCAGGTGGAGCTAAGCATTCTGCCTCTACCCTACTCTCTTGAAGATGAATAAATAGGAATGACTATGATCGTTGCGGCAAACAAAGTGGTAAAAATGCATTATTCAGTAATGGATAATGATGGCAATAGCATTGATAACTCGTTCGGTGGTGAGCCACTACACTTTATCATTGGCACAGGCTATTTAATTTCAGGCCTAGAAAATGCTTTGCTGGGTAAGCAACCAGGCGACACGCTTAGCGTAAAGGTTGAACCTGAAGAAGGTTACGGCGAGCGCCACGAAAACCTAATGCAAGCAGTACCTAAATCAATGTTTGAAGGTATGGAAATTGAAGTTGGCATGCAATTTCGTGCATCAACAGATGATGGTGACCAATCAGTAATGATCATCGATATCCAAGATGAAGAAGTGATTGTAGATGGTAATAACCCACTTGCAGGTATAACACTTAACTTTGATGTAGAAATACTAGAAGTACGTGATGCTACAGAAGATGAATTAACTCACGGCCACGTACATGGCGAAGGTGGGTGTGGCCACGACCACTAATGCACTGCTAAACAGATAAAAAAGCGCCTAAGGCGCTTTTTTTATATCATATTGTTACGCTTTACCGTTTCAGCTTTTGGCTTACTAGGCAGCGCGATTGATACGTTTTTTTCTTTTAAAGCAGCTAGTAAACCTTTTTGATCGTTTGTACCAACTCTATACAAGGTGCCATCTTTGAGCGTTAACTGTATTGCACTAAAGCCAGATACTGTATACACCCAACCATCGTGAGTAATTCGCATACCAATACCGTGCCTGTATGAGTTTTGAACTGCTTTTGCTTCTACTACTTCGCTAAGCTCAATACTTTGCCCAGCAACACCTGGACCAAACGCCCAGCTAATATTTTTATCATCTACTTTTACTGTTAGGCCATGGAACAAAAAGCCCACCAGCACTAAAATCCCAGTAAATATTATTAAAGGTCCATCAGCGCCTAACAAGTTCCACGCAAGCGCCACAAAACCGCCAATCCACGCTAATACAAAAAAGATAAACACCGCATACTGTTTATGCTGATACATAATATTCTCTAAATTAAATAAATACTTAAAAGCTGTATACCAATGTAGCACTCAGCTCTGAGTCAAACTTGAGTTTATCATCTTCGGGTTTTGAGTTATAACGATACATGTAGGTAAATTTGAGTGATACCGCGCCAATCACTTGGCTTATCAGTGCGGTTTCCGATTTTAAGCGAGAATTAAGACCTGAAAGCGACTGCTCTATACTCACATCTTGATTAAAACGAGTGCGCTTAGAAACCAAGCGTTCCCACTGCATTGCAACACGTACTAAATAACCGGTTTTATCAATTTCATCTTCGCTCACATCCGAATCTTCATCGGCGACTGAACGGTATAAACCGGGTCCTATATCAATATCTACTTTGTTTTTAGAGCCTTGATATACACGCGCACCATAGCCTGTCGCCACCGTGCTTTTAAAATCAAGTCCACTAAATTCATCTTCTTCGTAATCACCGTAAATAAAAAATGAGGAGTTTTTAACACCTACTTTATAGTTACCTTGCGCTGATACAAAAATACGATTAGCTGTAACATCAGTGCCACCGCTTTCATCGTTTTCATCACGCTTATAAAGAGAGTCTATTTTAAATTGGTTACGCCACTTTTCAAAATCTTGGTATAAATTACCTTTGAGCTTAAAACTGGTCGAATTGGTGTTACCTTTACTTAGAATAAAACCAAATTCAGTATCACCGTAAAGCATATCACCTTTGTGTAACTCATGAATTTCTTCATCAGAGAGCTTGCCATATTCATGAAAATCTTCAAATGGATCAACAGCCCAACTTGGGCAGCTAATTATTAAAAAAATTAAAAATAAATACTTACGCACAACACTCTCTCTGCACACAATTATAAAAATAAGCGGTATTGCTTATTCACTCTCTTTCCATAAAATATGACAAAACGGAGCATCTTTATCACGACTAATCAAAATTTTAGCAAACAAAACATCATCATTTTCAAATTCTAAACCAACTAGCACCTGAATAAAGTGCTCTGGCTCTATCTCAAGGGCAACAAAATCTTGCCACTGATCGTCTGGCTCGTCTTCTTCAATAAAGCCTAGGTCTTCTCTAAACTCATTAAAGTCTTCAACATCTTTATCACTCAAGTTATTTGGCGCTAGCTCTAAAAAAATATCATAAGCTTGGTGAGTAGCTTCTTCTACCGTATATAAACGTGGACCCGACATATGTGCTTAACCTTAAGCTTTTAAGTTGCGCTATATTATCAAATCTCATCATCATTTTGATAAAAAAAAGCGTAAAACACTGACTTTTTTGTAACTGAGTCATGCTTTATTCAGCATGCAGCTCAAACAATAAATAACAATTTAACTAACCCATTGAATATCAAGATTACTTTTTTAATTTAAGCTTAAAATAACAACGTAAAAAATTTTATTATCTCAAGTTCTAATTGTTTAGCTTTTTCTCATCTAAATCTAACCCTTTAAGACTACAGCTTTAGCAATAAATTCCATTTATTTAAAAAATACCGTCACTTTACTTAATTCTTATAACAACATAAGCTCAACTAACAGGTCAGAGGAGTGTGTAATGATAAAACTAGAAAAACAAAATGGCATTGCAACCGTCACGCTTAGCAGAGCAAAAAAACAAAACGCATTAAGCTTTGAAATGTTTGTAGAACTAAACAAAGCCATTAAAAACATAAAAAGAGACCGCAGTATTCGTGCTGTAGTAATAAAAGGCGATGGCGAACATTTTTGTGCAGGGCTTGATATATCAGCCGTAATGGCGGCACCATTGAATATTATAAAATTATTGCTTAAATGGTTACCTGGCAATCAAAACTTAGCGCAAAAAGTAGTATTAGGCTGGCAGTCACTGAGTGTGCCCGTTATTGCACAAATTGATGGCAACTGTTTAGGGGGTGGTTTACAAATAGCTTTGGGAGCAGATTACAGGATTGTTCATATTGATGCCAAACTTGCCATTATGGAAGCACGCTGGGGGTTGTGCCCCGATATGGGCGCCAATGTAATGATGAGCGGTTTAGTTAAGCGTGACCAAGCACTTTGGCTTGCAAGCCACGCAAACCCAATCACAGCACAACAAGCGAATGAGCTAGGTTTGGTTACTCAGCTTACCGATGATACTCAACAAGCCACGCAAAACATGCTCAATACATTACTTGAGCGCTCACCCGATACGCTTGCTGCTATTAAACGTGTTACACAACTTAGCTATAAACCAAACCAACGAAAAATACTCGCTAAAGAAACCTTCAGCCAAATTCGCTTATTGCTAAACCCAAACACTAAAAAAGCAATTGCTAAAGCAAAAGGAAAAGCGGATATAACCTACGCAAATACAAAGCACTGGTAGACTATTGCACAATGCATAAAAGAGTTTGATTTGTTAAAGTTAAGCTCTTATCTTTTCTGTGAGCCACTTTGATGAAATATCTGCTCAGTAGCGCTATTATTTTACTATGTTTAGCCTGCGCTAAACTCATTATGCACTTTATTGGTGGAAGCTTTCCTGCGCCGTTACTCGCTATGGTTATTTTATTAGTTTTACTCTTATCGGGTATTGTAAAAGAGCAACATGTAAAACCATGCGCCTCCCCTATTTTAAATATTATGCCTATCTTTTTCATTCCAGCGGGTGTGGGATTTATTGAGCATCTCGGTCTTATAAAATCGCACTGGGCATTTTTAGCATCAGTTGTGGTGCTTGTCCCTATAACTACCTTATTGCTTGTTAGCAGTGTAATTGCGTACTTTAAGGGAAGAGAAAATAATGACTAATTTTACTTTTTCCGCTATTTCAGAGCTACAGCCTAATTTATGGTGGCTAAGTATTCCTTTTATTATTGTATTATTTTTAGCACTAAGGGCCGTAAACCAAAGTATAAAAAACAGCGTATTTAAATCGCTCACCAACCCCGTATTTTTAAGTATTAGTATTATTGCTTTATTACTCGTTAATCTAAACTTGCCTTATACGCAATTTGCCACGCACAGCAAATTACTAAGCTGGTTATTAGAGCCCGCAATTGTGGCTCTAGCGCTTCCTTTATATCAGCAGTTTACACACGTACGAAAAAATCTATTACTCATAGTCGCAACATGTAGCTTAGGCATTGTTAACGCAACCGTTGTGGCATTTTTGCTAAGCATATTATTTAACGCACCTGCACAGCTAAGTGCATCTGTTGCCGCACTCAGTGTGACGACCCCAATATCTTTAATTGTTACTGACTCGTTAGGAGGGATTAGCTCACTTGCTGCGGCTTTAGTTATTTTTATTGGTTTACTAGGCGCTTTATTTGGTTTTATGCTTTTTAAACTCATTAATATTTTTAATCACGAATCTCAAGGCGTTGCCATGGGCACAGCTTGCCATGCAATTGGGACCGCTGCTGCTATTGCTGAGCATCCAAAAGTAGGCGCTTACTCATCAGTTGCAATGGCACTAAGTGCTTTATTAACAGCGATTATAGTGCCGCTGTTATATCCATTTTTATTCAACATTTTGCTATAGTTGGAAAAATACAACATAGCCCTAACTTAGAGCGCTTTATGATCAGTTCTGAAATCGAACAGTTTGAAAAATATTACACCATGCTTACTGAGTATATGGTTACCTACAGTATGCAAATTGTTGGCGCTATTTTTATCGTCCTCATTGGTTTGTGGATAGCACAAAAGCTTGCCAAATTTGTAGCCGCGTTAATGACCCGCCATAATGTTGACATTACGCTCACTAACTTTGTCAGTAGCGTGGTAAAAGTACTACTCATTGTAATGGTTATAATTATTGCACTTGGCAAAATAGGTATCAGCGTTACACCATTTGTAGCAGCCATTGGTGCTGCATCTTTAGGTGCTGGTTTAGCGCTGCAAGGAATGCTTTCTAATTATGGTGCAGGCCTTGCCATTATAGCCACGCGACCTTTTGTTGTTGGTGATACTATTGAAGTTAAAAATGTAAGCGGCCAAGTTAAAACAATTGAGCTTGGCTACACTATTTTAATCAATGAAGAAAAAGTAGAAATCACCATTCCAAATAAGCACATAGTGGGTGAAATACTTCATAACTCATTTAGTTACTCATTGGTCAAAGGTGAAATAGATATAGCTTATAGTGCATGCTCTGATAACGCGATTAGCCTCATTGAAGACGTACTTAAAGCACATGAATTAGTCGCACAAAATCCGTCATCACAAGTGGGTATTGAACGCTTCGCCGATAGCGGTGTTACAATAAGCTACCGATATTGGGTGCCTACTACTAAAATTATCGAAACCAAACTGGCTATTAACGGTGGTGTTTATAAAGCAATTAATAACGCTGATATTGAAATTCCATTCCCTCAACGCGTCATTACAATTAACAAAGCCGACCTAGAAAGCTAATTTATTTTTATAGTGAGCTTGCATATCTGCAAGCTCATCCTTTCCTACCCCCTCTGCTCAGAATAAACTCAAATAGTTGTGTTATAGATTTATTTGCCATATAAATAGTGTTAATAAATATCAATACGCACTTAATTTTAATAATAAAAAAACAATAATGAGTAATGATGATGCGCAACCCCTTCTACCTAGGCGATTGGCAAGTAACACCTTCAACTAACTCAATTCAACTCACTGGTAAAGCCAAACAGTTAGAGCCCAAAGCGATGGAAGTTTTATTGCATTTGTGTCAACAAAATGGCGACATTGTAAGCAGCGATGAATTGCTCAGTAAATGCTGGAAAAATACTGATATTGGCGATAATCCATTACATAAAACTATCACTCAGCTAAGAAAAGCGCTCGGTGATAAAGCCAATGAACCACATTATATTGAAACTATCCGTAAACGTGGCTACCGCATTATTGCAAAATTATCTTTTCCGTTAGCAGATCCTATCCCAAGCACTAAAAGTACATGGCAGGGAGGATCCCCTTTCTTAGGCCTGCGTGCATATAACCCAAATGATACCCACGTTTTTTTTGGCCGTACCCAATCTATAGCTACCCTGCTGGAAAGGATATCTAGCCAGGTAAATTACGGTCGTGCTTTTTGCTTAATACTTGGCCCTAGTGGTACAGGTAAATCCTCGCTTGTTAATGCTGGAATTTTACCAAAACTACTAGATGAGCGAGGCTATAATGGCATCGGGGTTATTTCCTACACCCAGATCGACTTTGCAGATGTGCATAAAAATAGACTTTTTCTAGACTTAGCTTCTGCATTACTTGATTGGGATATAAACGCCCAGCCTGTGTTTGAAGGATTAAGCGCGCAAACACTTGCAGAGCAACTTGAATTGGCAATAGATGGCGTAATTAATGCCATACAAGCTGCACTTAGTAAAGCCTCTACACAACTTAAAACACCCCAGTTATTTTTATTTATTGACCGCTTAGAAGTACTGCTTTCTTCTCCTATATTTAGTAGCGAAACACGCAGCCATTTTTTATCGGTTATTGAACGCTTAGCAATCTCTAAAGCTGTGATTGTATTTAGTGCGTGTCGTAACGACTTTTATCCTTTAGTGGTTGAACAACCAAGTTTAATGGCAGGCAAAGCTCATGGCGCGCACTACGATTTAACACCGCCAAACCGCCAAGAACTCCAACAAATTATTCGCCTGCCAGCGTTAACCGCTAATTTAACGTTCTCCAATGACCCACAAACCCAAACACCACTGGATGAAATATTGTGCGCCGATACCGCCAATAACCCCGATGCATTGCCCATGCTGCAATACACATTGCAAGAGCTGTACTTACAGCGCAGTGATAATAACGAGCTACTGCACAGTGTTTACACAAAACTCGGGGGTATTGAGGGCGCCATAGGCAAAAAAGCAGAAGATATATTTATTGATCTTAGTAATGAGCAACAGCAGCAACTAAAAAGCGTATTATCACAACTGATCACTTTAAACCCAGATGGTAAAACCATTACGAGCCGCGCTGCCCGCTGGCAAACATTAACCAACACAAGTCAAAAAGAGCTTGTGCAAGCCATGGTCGATAGCCGTTTATTTGTATCGCATTTACAAAACCAAGAAGCCTGTTTTAGTCTTGCTCACGAGGCATTATTGCGTCAATGGCCGCGCGCAAAACAATGGATTAATGACCATAAAGATGCCTTAGCAATAAAAAGTCGTTTACAACATCAAACACGAAATTGGGTAGATGAAGGCAAAAGTAGTGCTTACCTCCTAGCGCCAGGTAAACCACTACAAGAAGCGCAGCTATTACTTAACGACAAACTGTTTAAATTAGATGATAACGAGCATGCTCTTATCAAAAGCTCTGTAAACAAAATAAAAACAAAAATAAGAGCAAAACGAGTGACCGTTGCTTTATTGTGCTTACTTACATTTACCGCGTTATTGATGAGCTTCATTAGTTTTAAAGCCCAACAGCATGCGCAAAACAAGCAGCTTGAGGCCGAAAGCTTACTAGGGTTTATGGTCGGCGACTTTGCCGATAAATTACGTAGCGTTGAACGTATGGACTTACTTGATGGTATTAGTAATAAAGCACTTGAGTATTTTACTAATCAAACTGACGATTCAAGTTCACTTTTTAGCTTTAGCGATAATAAAGCACAATTTAACAACCGTTTTCAGTACGCACAAACCCTCGAAGCAATGGGTGAAGTAGCTTATTCCCGAGGTAAAACTGATGAAGCCTTTACCGCCTTTGAAAACGCCCGCACCCGCCTTGAGGCATTATTAAAAATACAGCCTAATAACTTAGAGCTACTAACGCTTGCAGGTGCCAATGCCTTTTGGCTTGGTCAATTAGCTTATGATCAAAATGATCATCAAGCTACTGAGCAAATGTTTAAAAAATACCACGCTTACAGTAAAAAAATGTATGCGCTGGCAGCCAATGATTTTAACTCCATTATGGAATTATCGTATTCATCTAATTCTTTAGGTTCTTTATACATAGAAAAATCCAACTACAGCGCTGCAAAAAAGAACTTTGCAGAGTCACTTTTACTTAAAAATAAAGCGCTTAAACTGAAACCTAATAACAAAGATTTACTTCGAGATAAATCCGATACGATTAGTTGGCTTGCAAAAACAGAAGAGAAGCTAAGTAACTTTAATGAAGCAGTTAATATATTGGAAGGTGCAGTTGACGTAATCACAAAATTGATTGCTGACTACCCTAGTGATGCAAGCCTTTTTTACACGTCAGCAAACCTATATATGCAACAAAGTTATTTACTGAGCTATTTGAGTGATAAACGGATGGCCCATAAAAAAGCCAGCTTGGCTAATCAAGTTATCAATGAAGCTTTAGTACAAGATCCAAAAAACAATAAATTTCAGCTTATGTATTATCGCTCTTTAGCACATTCACTAATGCTATCTACTGATGAAGCTACTGACTCAACAATTGAAAAAATAATTAATTTTTTAAAATCTCAAAATTTTAAAAATACCAGCACTATTAATACACAAATTACACTGATTCAATATTTTATAAATAGACAATCACCACTCAAAGCGCAGGAGTTATTAACTGAGCTTGAGAATAATGAAAACTACAAACATCAATTAGCCAGCCTAACTAAAACTGGTGATTACTTAGTATATACAAGAATAAACTTAATCAAAGCAAACTTAGCTACAACTAATAAACAGCGAGAGCAATTTTGCTTAAGTGCTATCAAAGCAATTTCTGAAGCTGCAAAAATAAGTCAGAGCGTAAAAATAACATACCCACTAGTACAAGCTTATACCTGTTTAAACAGAGAAGACGAGATATCAGAAATAAAAACAAGCCTAGTTAAATTAGGCATTACGAACTTCCAACTATAATTACTCATAAAGGAAATGATATGAATAACACCCTAGAAAATGTCGACTTTCAAGTAAATATTGAACTTAACAACGGTGAAGCTATTTTTAGCTATACAAAAAATGGCGAACCCGCTACTGGCGGTGGTGTTGTAAGAACTGAAACCGCTGGCAACTACAATTTAGACGATGCCACAATTCAAAATGGTTTCGTATTTACTGGCGCTACTATCACCAATATCGACACACAAAAACCATGCGCCCAAGACTTCAGCTATAAAGTAAGTGACAACGGCCACACAATTATCATTACCGACACAGATGAAAATAATGGCTCTGTATGCTTAATCTTTAACGTTGAGTGTAATGGCAATAAATATGAAAGCGCTGATCCTCAAGTTAAGAATGAAAAAGAACTCTAATCAGTAATGCTTATTTTTAAATTGCACAGGCATATTAATTGCGGTGTAATTTATTTAAAAACGCCCCTTAAATAAACTTAAATAACAACAACTTAAATCAGAAGGTTACCGAAAGGTTTAAAAACGATAAATTGAATAAACTGCTAGACATAAAGTTTCATTAACAATAAAAATGAGCAACACCATGTCTAACAATAATGAAAATAGCAAAGCAAACAACACCGACAGCGCTGTATCTGCATTAATCAGCAGCATTTCTAATACCGTTAACAATGAAAAAATAAGCGCAATTATTAATGTCACTAATGTCATGGCCGATGCTATTTTTATTGTTAATGCAGATGGGGTGTTTGAATCAGTAAATCCCGTAGCAGCACGTTTTTTCAATGTAACGTCTGATTCATTAATAGGTAAAAAATGGCAAGATTGTTTACAAGAACAGTATCGCGATGACTATGCTTACATGTTTGAAAGTTGGAAAAACAACTATCAAACACCACTCAATCATGGTCCGAAAGAAGTTAAAATAAGAAAAAACAATGGTAACTGTTTAGATGTTGAGTTATCTATATCATGTTTACCCGAATCGGTAGTCGCAAGTACCCCACTTTTTATTTGTATAATGCATGATATTTCAAAGCACGTTAAAAAATACAAAGTACTGGAAAACGTAGCCAGACTTGATCATCTCACTGGTATCGCTAATCGCTGTACTTTAGAAAAAACCATCATTAAAAATTGGCAAGAGTGCATAGTTAACAAGCAGCCTCTTAGCTTTATACTTATTGATATTGATTACTTTAAATTATTTAACGATAACTTTGGCCATGTAAAAGGTGATAAGTGCCTTCAAAAAGTCGCTCGTACAATTGAAGAGTGCTTACCATCTAAAGACAGTTTAGTAGCACGCTATGGTGGTGAGGAGTTTGCTGTTGTGCTGCCTCGTTCGCACATTTCAAATGCACAAATGATTGCTAAGCGTATTCAAGAAAAAATACTCAACATTAATTTTAGAGATCTCGGTTTACCAGCGAATGTAAAAATAAGTGTAAGTCAGGGTTTAGCGTGTGAATACAATAATCAATACAGAACATCTGAGGCATTAATATGCGCGGCGGATACTGCCTTATACAGAGCGAAGTCGGAAGGTCGTAATAAATTATGTATAAGGTGATGTACTAACTATTTGGTATAGCATTTATCTACTAAAATAAAAAAACCGCAATTGCGGTTTTTTTATGACTTGAGAAAAGCTTAAATATCGATTAACAATCCTTCATCCTTTTTAATCTTTTCGATCACCATATAAGTATGATGAGTACCCACGCCGGGAATATCTACTAAGTCGCCAAGAACTTGTCTATATTCTTCCATATTAGAAACGCGAATTTTTAATAAGTAATCATAACCACCAGCAACCATGTCACATTCGACTACTTGTTCTATCCTTAATATGTGCTCTCTAAATACTTTAAATACAGCTGTATTTGAAGCAACAAGCGATACTTGAACATGCGCTACTAAGCTCTGATTAAGTTTAGCTTCGCTAAGCTTGGCATAATAGCCTTCAATATACCCTTCTTGCTCTAATCGTTTAACACGATCTAGGCACGGGCTGGCACTCAAATTAACCTGTTTTGCGAGGTTAACATTAGAAATTCTGCCGTTCTTTTGAAGAACGTCTAGTATGGCTAAATCAATGCGATCTAGCATGCGTAATCTATTTGGAATTGTCATAACAGAATTTTATGCGGATAAGTTAAATTTATACCCTGTAAATTATCGTAAATCGCGAAATTTAACCAGCATATTCTGCTGAATTTTAATTAGAATGCACTCACAATATCACTGGTAATTTATTGGTAATTAATTTTACTTTAATTCTTAACATCCTGAGGGTTGCTTATGTTATTCAACGGCGATTTAACTACTACTTGTCCTATCAGACAAAGAATCCGTGACTTCTACCGCATAGATGAAAATGCAGTTATTGATCATATTTTACCGCTTGCAGAAGTAGGCGTAAAAGCACGAAGTCGTGCCTGGGAAAGAGCCCGCCAGATTGTTTTGAACATTCGTAAAGAGCAAGATGGGCAAGGCGGTGTTGATGCGCTTTTAAATGAATTTTCACTCTCTAGTGAAGAAGGCGTTGTATTAATGTGTTTGGCCGAAGCACTGCTTCGCGTACCAGATAAAGCAACTCAAGATGTACTTATTCGTGACAAATTAGCCAAAGGTGATTGGAGCTCTCATTTAGGAAGCAGCGATTCTTTATTTGTAAACGCATCTTCTTGGGGATTATTAGTTACCGGTAAAATGGTTAACTACACAGACAAAACTAAAGAACAACAGTTCGGCATGCTTAAAAAGACCATTGGTCGTTTAGGTGAGCCAGTTATTCGTAAGTCTGTAAACTTTGCTATGAAAATTATGGGCAAGCAATTCGTAATGGGTCGTACCATTGACGAAGCAATTGAACGTGCTGCCGAAACAGAGCAAAAAGGTTATGTGTATTCTTACGATATGCTAGGCGAAGGCGCGCGCACAATGAAAGATGCGAAGCGTTACTTTGACAGCTACATGAATGCTATACACTCAATTGGTAAAGCGGCTAATGGTCGTGGTCCAATTAAGAGCCCTGGTATTTCAGTTAAGCTTTCTGCTATTCATCCGCGCTATGAGTTCACTCATAAAGACCGTGTGATGGAAGAAATTGTACCAAAGTTAAAAGAGCTTGCGCTTGCCGCTAAAAAATACGATATCGGCTTTACCGTTGATGCAGAAGAAGCAGACCGTTTAGATATTTCATTAGATGTAATTGAAGCGGTATTCAGTGATGAAGATCTTGGTGATTGGCAAGGTTTTGGCTTAGCAGTTCAAGCGTATCAAAAACGTGCTATTTTTGTAATTGAATGGCTTACTGACCTTGCAACCCGCGTTGGTCGCAAGATGATGGTACGTCTAGTTAAAGGCGCATACTGGGATACTGAAATCAAAACCACACAGCAAGATGGTTTAGATCACTACCCAGTATTTACCCGTAAAGCAACAACAGACGTTTCTTACAAAGCGTGTGCTATTAAAATGCTTGAAGCGCGCGATGTGCTTTATCCGCAATTTGCTACACATAACGCTTACACTGCCGCAACTATTTTAGAAGTAGCCAAAGGCGACAACACAGGTTTCGAATTTCAACGCTTGCACGGTATGGGTGAGTCATTATTCGACCAAATCGTTAACGAAGAAAAAATTCAATGCCGCGTGTATGCCCCAGTTGGTCAACACGAAGACCTCCTTGCGTACCTCGTTCGTCGTTTGTTAGAAAATGGTGCTAACTCATCATTTGTAAACGCAATTGTTGATACAACAAAACCTGTTGAATCACTACTACCAGACCCTGTAGAAACATTGCAAGGCTTGCGTAACAAGTACAATACGCAAATCAAAATGCCAATTGATTTATACGGTGAAGAACGTGCTAACTCTAAAGGCATGGATTTAACCGACATTAACGTTATTACCCCTTTCAAAGAGAATCTTGAAACATGGTTTAACGAGCACTTAATTGAGCAAAGCCAAGTACCTGAAGGCTCATTAGCTGTTAAAAACCCAGCAAATCACAAAGAAATCATTGGCCACGTTAAATTGCAAACTGGCGAAGAGATGAAAGTATTACTGGCTAACGCTGAAGCTGCACTTGAGTCATGGTCACAAACACCAGTAAGAGAGCGAGCTAACTTACTGCGTCGAGTTGCTGATATCTTAGAGCGTCATCACGACGAACTTGTTGCTATCTGTATTAAAGAAGCAGGTAAAGTAGCGCAAGATGGTATTGATGAAGTACGTGAAGCGGTTGATTTTTGCCGTTACTACGCGGCGCGCGCTGAGGAGCTATCGCAAGATGAGCGTTTTGAAGCCCGTGGCGTTATTTTATGTATTAGCCCGTGGAACTTCCCGCTTGCAATATTCTTAGGCCAAGTTGCCGCTGCGATTGTTACAGGTAACACTGTAATTGCAAAGCCTGCTGAGCAAACAAGTTTAATCGCCCTTCGTGCTATTGAACTAATGTTGTCTGTTGGTTTACCTGAGCATGTTGTTCAACCGGTTATTGCTCGTGGTTCAGAAGTAGGCAAAACAATTGTTCCTGATGAGCGCATTCAAGCGGTTATGTTTACAGGCTCTACTGAAACAGGCACATTAATTTCTCAAACACTTGCTGCACGTAACGATATTCAAGTACCGTTAATTGCAGAAACAGGTGGCCAAAACTGTATGATTGTTGACTCAACGGCGCTTCCTGAGCAAGTAGTTGACGATGTGATCAGTTCTGGTTTTCAAAGTGCTGGCCAACGTTGTTCTGCTCTTCGTGTTTTATTCATTCAAGATGACGTAGCAGATGGCATTATCGAAATGCTTAAAGGTGCCCTAGCTGAGTTACACATTGGCGACCCATCGTTACTATCAACTGATGTTGGTCCGGTAATTGATGAAAAAGCACTTAAAAACTTAAACGAGCACGTTGAGTACTTAAAAGGTAATTCTATACTTCATTACGAGTGTAAAATTCCGGATAACACGCAAAATGGCGCATACTTTTTTGCACCTCGCTTATACGAAATCAAAGATTTATCAGTACTTAAGCGTGAAGTATTTGGCCCATGTGTTCATATTGTTCGCTTTAAATCGAGCGAACTTGATGATGTGATGGATCAAATTAACAACACAGGTTATGGCTTAACAATGGGTGTACATTCACGTATTGAAGAGCGCTGTGAGTACCTTGCTAAAATGTCACGTGCGGGTAATGTTTACATTAACCGAAACATGATTGGTGCTATTGTTGGTGTGCAACCATTTGGTGGCCGTGGTTTATCAGGTACTGGCCCTAAAGCCGGTGGCCCTAACTACCTTCAACGTTTAGTAAAAGAAAAGGCATCACCAGATAACGTTCAAATGACAAACCTGACGCCAGATGAGCTTGATTTACACCACTACAGCGGTGCAAATGAGCAAGTTAAAAAGCTAATGGCTAACTCAATGCGCGATGAAAAAATCTGGCGTGCAACACCACTAAACGACCGTGTTTCGGCTGTGCGTCAGTTGCTTGCTAAAATCGCGACGGTAGAAATTATCGACGATTTAGCAGACGATTTAGCATTAACATTATCAGAAGCTCGTGCACAGCTTAACCGCCTTGAAAAGCACATGCGTAAATTTACTACCCTGCCAGGGCCAACGGGTGAGTCTAATACACTTCATCTAGAAGCGCGTGGTTGTGTAGTGTGTTATGCAGATAAGAGCACATCATTTAACTTCTGGGCATTGTCTATCATTACCGCTATTGCCGCAGGTAATACGGTAATTACTGTAGCGTCTGAGCTGTTTTACGATGAAGCTGTTGCCTTTAAAGATAAATTTATCTCTACAGGTGTTGCTGAAGGTGTTTTCCAAGTAGCTAAACCTAATCAGTTACAAGCTATCTTGGCTCACCCTCATTTAGCTGGCGCGGTAGTTGCTGCTCGCTCGTCTCGTTTAGGCTACTTTAGCCAACAGCTTGCACAGCGTAAAGGCGCAATTTTACCGGTAATTAGCTCTGAGTATTACGATACATTAATCAAGCGCTTAATTACTGAAAAAACAATTAGTATTGATACAACAGCATCAGGCGGTAATACCTCGCTAATGACGCTTGTTGAAGATGATGAATAATTAAGCTAATGCTTTTTTACTAAAAAATAAAATAAGGCACTGTAAAGTGCCTTTTTTATTTGGTCGTTACGTATAAGTTTGTTAGTTTAAAAGTAGATTAACAACTGAAGCCGTAAAATTGAAAACCATTCCTATTACTAAGTTAGTCCCAGGTATGTTTGTGCAAAGCGTTACCAAACAAACTGGCAGTATTAAAATTAAAAACCAAGGCTGGGTTAAAACTCAAGCTGGTATTAATAACCTGATAAAAGCAGGTATTTTAGAAGTAGAAATTGACCCAGATAAAACCCTCATTGATTCAGTCCCTGAAAAAGATCCTATCGCTACACCTACAACAAAAATAAAGCGTGATCCTTGGCAAAAAATAAACAGCGCTGAGCAAGAAATGGGAAAAGCAAAAAAGCTTTATGACGAAGCAAAAACACTGCAAATAAAAGCATTTAAAGATATAAAAGCTGGCCGTGATATAGATATAGGGCCGTTTAGAGAACTGGCAAGTGGCTTTATGGATTCTGTTTTTAGAAATCAAGATGCCCTAGCCTGCCTTACCCAAATGCGCCAAAAAGATGCCTACCTACTTGAGCACTCAATTAATGTATCAATATTAATGGGTATTTTTGCAAAACACTTAAATATAGAGAAAGACACTATTGTTGAGCTGACTACCGGCGCACTATTACACGACATTGGTAAAATAAAAATCCCTGATGAAGTGCTAAACAAACCTGGGCGCTTTACAGACGACGAATTTAAAATAATGAAAATGCATTCGCTTTTCAGTAAAGAGATATTAGAAGACTCTGGGTTAACAGGGATCGCGGTAGATATTGCAGGTATGCACCACGAAAGACTCGATGGTAAAGGCTACCCGTTTGGTAAAAAAGGTGACGAGATAAGTCAGTATGTGCGTATGGCGTCAATTGTAGATGTTTATGATGCACTTACCGCAGAACGTGTTTATAAAGCAGGCATGGAGCCAATAAAGGCGTTTAAAATATTAAAAGACGGGTGCCCTGATAGCTTTGATCCTGTGCTGCTTAATAAATTTATTCAATGTATTGGCATCCATCCGGTAGGAACGCTTGTAAGGTTATCGAGTCAAAGAGTCGGTTTGGTCACCGAGAGTAATCCGGGGGCACCACTAAAACCTGTCGTTAAAACATTTTACAGCGCTAAGCATAGCCGCTACACCGAAGTAAAAGATATTGATTTATCTAATAAAAAAACTGTAGACACTCTTGAGTCAGCGATTAAACCTAAAGAATATAACATTGATTTAGAACGCTTTTATAAAAATTCAATATTATCCTAAGCACTATTGAGAGCTCAATATTCTACCGAGCTCTCAACATGATAACTAAGCGCTTACTGCGGCCAGTCTTGCAAAGCTTTTAAGCTAAACTCATAACCATCAAAATCTAGCACACTTTGCTCAGGTGTAATTTCTGTGACTGTTAGAGCTCCTATGCTTTCTCCTTCGTGTAATTCTCGGCCATTTAGCTTGATCCAACGTTTATCAGCACTCGATGAATATATATGCGCTTGATATTTAATACTAGGTAACATTGATTGCAAACCATCAGGTAATAACTCAACAGGCTCAACACGTGATGACGTTTTTGACGCTTGAGTAACTTCATAATCTTGGTTTTTTTCGACATCTTGTATAGCTTGCGCAAATGCATTTTTAAGAGTTGTAGGCACAGCATCAAGCTCAGGGTCACTCGTCTGTTGAGATTGGGTGCTGCCATTAATTGGCTTACCCAATACTTTATATTTACTCATATCAAGTTGAGCCGATGCGGTATTTTGATTTTGCCCAAATACCGCAGTGTTTTGTGCATTATTTGGATTGTAATTACTTTGTGGGTTAAACGCTGGCTGATTATAATTTTGAACAGGCATTACTTGTTGCATGTTTTGCTGATTATAACCTGCTGCGCTCGTGACCTGGCTCGACGGCATAGGAATATACTGACCATTTGGGGTTAATAACATTTGCTGTACACCATTGGGGGTTTGCACATGCACAAGTTGCCCTTCAATCGTTGCAGTATTTGTTGGAGCTACTTTAGCAGGCTCCAACTTAGCTACTTGCTGTTTTTCAGCTTCAGCATCTTCCTCTTTAACGTCTTTGTTAGGCGATGATTTTTCGCTTTCCACCACCTTAATTACAGCGGGTTCCGCTGCGTTTAATAAAGTCGTACTTTGAAACCACTTTCCGGCGGTAAAGCCACCCGCTACCGCAATAAAAGCAGCTAAGCTTGTACCAAATACTAATGCTAATCGTCTATAACGCTTAAGTGCTTGCTGTTGCTTTAACTGCTCAGATTGTAAGTCGTACTGTTCAGCACTCATATCTGATTGCTGCGACTGCTTTAGCGCATCTAATAAATAAGACATAACTTACCTAACTATAAAATAAATGAAAGCCCAATGCCTACGGCAAATAAAGCAGCGAATGCAAGGCTATAGGGTACAAATGACGTTGCTTTGTTAGCTTCGTTAACCGGTGCGACAAAATCCATGGGTAATGACTCATGGGCTGATTTTTTTATTATATCGCTATCAACTATCAACTGCTGCTTTGCAAAAGTCCCAACTAAAGCACGCTCACAGACCAAGTTCATTAATCGTGGCACACCGCCAGTTAATTGATGAACAGCTTGCATGGCATCCATCGAAAAGATTCCTTTATCACACCCTGCAATATGTAACCGATGCTTTATGTAAGCGACTGTTTGGCCTTGCGTAAGTGGTAATAAATGGTAACGAGCCGTTATCCTCTGGGCAAGTTGCCTTAATTCGTTGCGCTTCAAAAGTTCTTGCAGCTCTGGTTGACCAACCAATACTATTTGTAATAATTTTTTATGATCGGTTTCTATATTTGTCAGCAAACGTAATTGCTCAAGCACGTTAGGGGCAAGTAATTGTGCTTCGTCAATAATAAGTATAGTGTGCCCGCCCGATTTATTATTAGTCTCTAAATGCTTTTTTATAATATCGGTAAGACTTTTAAGCGTCGCATTATGAACATCGTAACTAATGTTGAGCTCATCACAAATACTGGCTAATAACTCCAGCTCTGAAAGCGCTGGATTATGGATCATCGCTACTTGAGTGTTTTCAGGAAGCTGCTCTAACATACTGCGGGTAATTGTTGTTTTACCTGTACCTACTTCACCTGTTAATAATACAAAACCACCGTCTTCACCTAATCCATAGGTAAGGTGTGCTAAGGCTTCTTTATGTCGTTCACTTAAAAATAAGTAATGAGGGTTGGGCGAGATCGAAAAAGGTTTTTCGTTCAGGCCAAAATAGCTTAAATACACCGTGATGTTCCTTCGTAATTAAATCACGGCCTATAATGGCAAAAAAATGCGCTGAGTGACAACGTTGTAAGCGCTTTATTATTGAAATAACGTAAATTTATGTAAAACAAAAAAGTGCAGCTGTTTTAAGGCTGCACTTTTGTCTGTCTAATCTTAGTATGCATTTTACTCTTCGTAGCGCACTAACCGTAAATACACATTACTGGTTTTAGCATGTAAGCTATTCAACCCACTATCAAATTGATAAACCCACGCTGAGCTCATTGTGCTTACACCCGATGTATTTGACCAATAGTTTTGAAGCTTAGTGCCCAAAAATACGTCTTCATTAATACTCGGCTCTGTGCAACTGTGCTCTAAAATACTCGCCAATTCTTTAATGTTAGGCATTTGCCAATCATCGTAATCTGCGGTTGTATCATTTTTAGCACCGCGTAGTGCCTCTTGCCAAGTAAGAGAAGGTGTTGAACCTTCACAAAGTTGTGTCTCTGTATTATAAGTTTGCCCATAACTACAGCGTTGCCACATAAGGCCTGTTTCACTATCAGACACTGTGCCATCTGCATTTATGGTAAATCTATCTGTCGGTGTTGTGGTATCTGCACCGTCGTAGCACGTTTGCGCCGCTGCAATATTAAAGCTCAAACTTATAGTTGCTAGTGCATAGAGTAATTTAAATTTCATTATTTTCTCCTAACGACTTCTAACTAAACGTACATAAGCAGTATTTTCTTTTGGATAAGCAAGGTCGTTACCATCACTCATATCAATGATATACGCTTGAGATAAACTGGTACCATCAGCTGCTGTTTGTGAGGTCCAGTAACGTAAATGGCTTAATGCACTTTCACTTGGCATATTAGGAAAAAATGCCTCATCAATTAATATACTTTGCCCTTGTTTACCGTAATCAATTAAGCCCAAAAGCTCTGTATAAGTAGGTAATCGCCAGTTTGTACCACCACAAAAATCTAAATCATTAACTTCGTTTATATAACTTTGTACTCCACAACTTGTATTGTCCGGACACGTTGAATTGGCTGTACTGGTATCGGTAAAAGTCGTATTCCCTACATCCCAAAAGTAATGATTTTGACCATCACGTAACGAAGTATTTGGTACCGTGCCAGATGCCACACTTTTCACCTCCCATACAAGCCCAGTAACATTATCGCGTATACAGGTAAAGTCACTACTATCATCACCAACTTCATCAGCAAACTCATTAAGTTTAGTGTAATCAAACGCTAAATTACCTTTGCCAACTTTATCTAAGCGGTTTGCATAGCTATCGCGTCCAAGCTCTGCATCTTGCGCTGGAAAGTCATCACTCTCACAATTAATACGTTGAGTATTGTTATAACACTCACCAACACCACTATCGTTGATGAGTCCAAGTGCTTTGGGTGATACATCAACAAATAAAGAGTCTGTATCGGTGCGTCCTTTTGAGTCGGTTACCGTGACTTCAAAGCTCAATGTAGACTCAGTATCAACATCTGAGGCAAAAAATGTCGTTGTACATTGGTCGCTATTGCTTAATGCTTCGCTATTACCGGTAAGTTGTTGCCATTTACACTTATAGGTATCGGTAACTGTTTCGCTATTTGTTGCATCAAGCGTTACTTGTTCAAACTCTTCGACATTTTGATCTGCGCCTGCATTTGCATCTACTAACTCATTTGTTTTGTTGAGTGTCATTGAATATTGAGTGCTCGCCTCGCCACCCTCATCATCAGTGACAGTTAGCTGCCAAGATAAATTCACGTTGCTTTCAAGTAATGGATGAGAAAAGCTAAGAGTTGATTCATTAAAACTCTCAATATCTAAATCAGGACCCGATAGCAATTGCCACAAATAACTATCAATTTGGCCATTATCATCAGGATCGCTCGACTCTAGGGCACTCAAAGTCACTGTATCTTTGTATACAGAGGGAAGTGTTTCAGGAGATGTTTGTGTAACAACAGCAAGAGGTAGTTGGTTATTAGAGCTCACTGAAATAGAAATGTCGTCACTAACAGCGCTACTACTTGTACTTTGATAGCTCACTCTTAATATTATTTCACTATCAGTTTTTACGTCAGGTGCAGTAAGTGTTTGCTCAGCGCCTTCAAGGGGGAAACCTTCTATGCTTGGGCCACTAACTTGTTGCCATGAAAACGTACCATCAGCGGGGGAACCTTGTGCTGTGATGGTAAATTCAGATTTTTCGATAATTTGTAAATCGGCTCCAGCATTAACAGACGTTTCAACAACTGTATTATCGCTATCACCGCCACCGCCTCCACACGCACTCAGTAAACCACACGAAATGAGGGGGATTAAAGCAAACGCTTTCATACGCAGCACCTTATTATGTCAAATAATTACTATAGTGTAATCACTAGCAATAAAGATGCCATTACAGTACTACATATATGTGTCTTGATGAATACGTACAAACAACTTCGTACCGATTTTACTGTAATCTATTTTGTATTCACGCCCGTCTAGAGCTTGAATAAACAGCAACTGCTTTTCTTCGCCAAATACATCAGCGCTACTTACATAAACCATTTCTAAATAACGCTCTTTTGCATCACGGCGGTTTTTAGGTAATTCTTCTTTAAATGGCTCCAGACCATGTTGCGTTACTTTAATTCGAGGATGAATTTCAGAGTTTACAATCACTAAATCATGCTTTTTATCTTTATGTATTATGGTGTTTCGACCACTTTTTAAAAAGGCTCTCTCTTGACTCATTTTTCTTTCCTACAGTCGTAGCTTAATTACTAAGCTGCGACGCTATAAACTGACTAGGCTCGCGCTTCCACTTATTTAAGTTAGCACTAAATGCCCAAATATCTCTATCTAACACGCTGGCAGGCAATAATAAATCGTAACCTGTTAGCTGCTGAAGGTGCTTAGTTCTATTAGCAAACATGGCTATAAGCCCAGTATAGCTTATCCCTTTATGGGATGTGTAATGTGTATCTTCTATTAACCATTCTGATGGGCAATTGCCATTTTTGCAATGTTTTTGAACAACTTGCATAAATAAATTACGCTGCTCTATTAATAATTTCCCTGCAATTCTAGGCGCTATGCTTGATAAAAAGTCGTCTATATCATTTACCTTAACGCCAACCGCATTTAATTCTAAATAGTCAAAGCCATCTTCTACTTTGGGTATTCCACTGTGATGAAAGTTACTATGAGGCATACACCAAGCTCCGTACTTGTGGCAATAAACGAGCTCAGATTCGCTTAATATAAGGCTATGGTATGGTTCTTGAGATTTTAAAAATCCAATAAAAATAGCCACAAGGCACAAGCTCACTAAAAATATTTCAAGTATGCTAATCTCACCCGGCCTCAGTAAATTAAATAACATAATAAAGACTAAGCCTATAGCACCTACAACAATCGCCTCAATTGCGTTTCGCGCGCCCTGTGCCCGAAACTTAATGACATTGTCAGATTTATCCATATTGGTAAAACACCATATAAAAAACAAACATAATAATGCCCCAAATTATGACCTTTCTTGTTGTTATACATAAGTTACAGCTAGTTTCAAATTTCATACATTACCGCTTTTTCCTCAACAAAATAGGAACAATGAATAAATCTTATTTACTTTTACGCTTAACGCACAAATTTATGAGATACATAACCGTCTTTTCACGGTCTTATTTCGTACAATACTTACAATTCATTTTCAGGTATGAAATCAATGTACTCAAGACAATCAGGTAAAGCACTTTTTCCATTTATTATTACGTTACTTCTAATATTTAGCGTTTATTTATATTTACCCGCTAGCCACGGCGAACAAGCCGATTCATCACAAGTGTCTACCCAAGTAACGGCTCATACTGTTACCTCTGAGGAAAACGCAGTGATGATAGAGGCCATCGGTAGTGCACGTGCAAACCAAGCTATTTATATAAAAAGTGCGCAAAACGATTATGTCACAGATATATATTTTAAAGATGGCGACTTAGTCAGTAAAGGACAAAAATTAGTACAGTTACAAAGCCAACAAGAGCAACTTGCAGTTAAAGAACTCGGTATTAACTTACGTGAGGAAAAACGCCAGTTAGATCGCCTTACCGAACTTTCACGCTCGCAATCAACGGCAAAGTCATTACTTGAAGAACAATTATCTCGTGTTGATGCCACTGAAGCTCAACTAGAAAGCGCTAAAACAAAGTTAAATGAAATGACTATTACCGCGCCATTTTCAGGCCTGTTAGGTAAGCGTGAAATATCAGTTGGCGCCTACGTAAGCAACACAACAATAATCACCACACTTGATGATATTAGTATTATTAAAGTTGACTTCAAAGTACCTGAAAAATATTTAGCACAATTAAACATAGGTATGAAAGTACTTACCCAAAACGATGCCTACCCAGGGCAGACATTTAACGGCAAGGTAACGCATATTAGCTCGCGTATTGATTCGGTAACACGCAGTGTTGAAGTAACTGCAAGTTTTGCTAATAAATCAGGATTACTTCGCCCTGGTATGTTACTAAATACAGCACTTGAGCTAAGCAGTAACCAAGCTTTAATGGTGCCAGAAAAAGCGGTTATCCCTTTACAAGACAAACACTTTGTTTTTCAAATTCAAGACGGAGTAGCCAATAAGGTTGAAGTGCATGTTGCTGGCAGAAATAATGGCTGGGTTGCTATCGATGAAGGTTTAAATGATGGCGAGCAAATTGTTACTGAAGGGCTAATAAAAATTCGCTCTGGTAGTAAAGTAAGCGTAAAGGGGTAATACGTGAAAATTACTGATACTAGCGTTAAACGCCCCGTTTTTGCCATAGTAATTAATTTACTGCTTCTTACTTTTGGTCTGGTTGCATTTACTATGCTGCCACTTCGTGAGTACCCTGATATTGAAACGCCAATAGTAAATATCAGCACTGAATACACAGGTGCTTCTGCCGAAATTATAGAAACCAAAATAACGCAAATAATAGAAAATCGAATTTCCGGTATTGAAGGTATTAAAAGTATTAACTCTTCGAGCCGTAATGGGCGTTCAAACATTACCATTGAGTTTGATATTAACCGCGATATAGATGCCGCATCTAACGATGTACGCGAACGTGTAGCACGTGCACTTGATAGTTTACCCGATCAGGTACGCCCACCAGAAGTGTCTAAGTCAAATAGTGATGAAAGCCCAATCGCATGGTTTGTATTAAACAGCGAAACAATGGACTCGTTACAGCTCTCTGATTACGCACAGCGCTTTATCGTTGACCGTTTAGCCGTTGTAGATGGTGTATCTAACGTGCGTATTGGTGGTGAGCGCCAATACGCCATGAAAATTTGGCTAAACCGCCAAGCAATGGCTGCACGTGGCATTACCTCGAGCGATATTGAAAATACACTGCGTACAGAAAACGTTGAATTACCTGCCGGCGAAATAGAATCAATAGATCGCGACTTTACCGTGCGTACCGCACGTAGTTATAAAGATCAGCGCGATTTTAAAAACCTTGTTATTAAACGTGGTGAAGAAGGTTATTTAGTGCGTTTAGGTGAAGTTGCCGACGTAAAATTAGAAGCTGCCGATGACGAAAGCTTATTTCGTGGTAACGGGCGCAACATGATTGGCCTAGGAATTGTAAAACAAGCTAAAGCAAACACGCTTACCGTAGTAGATAACGCACGCAGTGAACTTGAAAAAATCAAACGTAACCTACCTGAAGGCACCACAATTCAAGACAGCTACGATTCGTCTGTATTTATTAAAGAATCAATTAGTGAAGTTTACAGCACACTTGCCATCTCTATGGGTTTAGTCGTACTCGTTATATTTTTGTTTTTAGGCAATATACGAGCAACGCTTATTCCTGCGGTTACCGTACCGGTCGCACTTGTTGGTAGCTTTATGTTTTTATTAGCAATGGGCTACTCAATCAACTTACTAACTTTACTTGCCTTAGTACTGGCTATTGGTTTAGTAGTAGATGATGCCATTGTAATGCTTGAAAACATTCACCGTCGTATTGAACTGGGTGAGCCGCCATTACTAGCTGCATATAGAGGTGCGCGTGAAGTTGGTTTTGCCATTGTCGCAACCACGCTTGTACTAATATCGGTGTTTGTGCCATTGGTGTTTATGGATGGCCGTATAGGGGCATTATTTACTGAGTTTGCAATGGCGGTAAGTGCTGCCGTATTTTTCTCAAGTGTTACAGCGCTGACTCTCGCACCAGCCTTGTGTTCTAAAGTACTTAAAGTATCAGACAAACCAAATAAATTTAGCCAATGGATGGACCGCCAGTTTACTAAAATTGAAGTAAGTTACCGTAATTCACTCTCCACCAACATAACCCGTAAATGGGGTTTAATGGTGAGCCTATTATTAGCGGGCTTTGTTAGTTACTCGTTGTTTTTACAAGTCCCCTCTGAGCTAACGCCAAAAGAAGACCGTGGCACGTTCTTTATTATGATGAGCGGCCCTGAGGGCGCAAGTTATGAAAATAATGCCGCTAATATGGCTAAAATTGAAGAACGCTTAATGCCTTACTCGCAAGCAGGTGAGCTAAGTCGCGTACTTGTTCGAGTACCTGGCTGGGGTGGCAGCGGCGGTGTTGCTATTGTTGGTATGGCCGATTGGGATAAACGCAAACGCTCAACATGGGAAGTAATGGACGAAATAAGCGGTAAAATGCAAGAAGTTACCGATGTTCGTGCATTTGCCATTATGCGCCGTGGTATTGGCGGTGGTGGTTCATCTCGCCCTATTGAGTTTGTATTACAAGGTAATGATTATGCACAACTTGCCGATTGGCGTGACCGTATAATTAAGCGTGCTGAACAAAACCCAGGTTTAGTAAGAATCGATCATGATTATAAAGAAACCTTCCCGCAGTTTTTAGTCAGCATAGATAAAAACAAGGCCGCTGATTTAGGCGTTTCTGTATCTGATGTAGGCCGTACACTTGAAACAATGCTTGGCCAGCGCCGTGTTACAACCTTTATTGACCGTGGTGAAGAATACGATGTAATTTTAAAAGGGACTAAAGAAGACTTTACTAACCCTACTGACATTTCAAATATATATCTTAAATCACGAAGCGGTGAACTAGTCCCACTTGATAGCCTTATCAGCTTAAAAGAAGAAGCAACCGCATCGCGCTTAAACCGATACAACCGTATGCGCGCAATTACATTAAGCGCCAACTTAGCCGACGGTTATACGCTTGAGCAAGCGCTTAACTTTTTAAACGAAGTAGCCGCGCAAGAAAACGATATAGATGGCGCCGTAGATTACAAAGGCGAGTCGCAGCTTTATTACGAAGGCGCATCAGCGATGACCTACGTATTTATACTTGCACTCACTGTTACCTTTTTAGTACTGGCAGCACAGTTTGAAAGCTTTATGCATCCGTTCGTCATCATGCTTACCGTACCACTTGGTTTAATGGGCGCTATGTTCGGACTTTGGGCTACAGGACTTACCTTAAATATTTACAGCCAAATAGGTATTGTCATGCTCATAGGGCTAAGTGCTAAAAACGGTATTTTGATTGTAGAATTTACTAACCAACTACGCGATAAAGGCGTTGAATTTAGTGAAGCTATTTTGCAAGCAGCAACTCAGCGTTTGCGCCCTATTATTATGACCTCGCTGACTACGGTTATGAGTTCGGTACCTTTAGTACTTGCTTCAGGTCCGGGCGCTGAAAGCCGTATGGTGATAGGTGTAGTCGTGTTTACTGGGGTTATTGTATCGACCCTACTAACTCTTTTTGTTGTACCTGCTGCATATTATGCACTTGCACGTAACACTCAATCACCTGAATTTTTACAGCAAAAATTAGACAAACAAGCCGCTGAAAAACCTTTCGAAGAGATCTAGCCTCTTAATTGCGCCGTAACCTTGTTGTTGCGGCGCATACAATTTATGCTCGCCTTTAAACCCCATATACATTTTAGGAATACTTATGAGCTCAACAACGCAAGTAGCAACATTTGGTGGCGGCTGTTTTTGGTGTATAGATGCTGCATTTAGACGTGTAAATGGCGTACTAACCGTAAGCTCTGGCTACACCGGCGGTGAAACAAATAACCCAACATATGATTCTGTATGCTCAGGCACAACCGGTCACGCTGAGGTTGTTAAAATTGAATTTGACGCGACTGTAGTTAGCTTTGAAACACTCTTAGCAATGTTTTTCACACTGCATGATGCAACACAATTGAATCGCCAAGGTAACGATATAGGCACACAATATAGAAGTGTGGTTTACTATCACGATGAAGCTCAACTTAAGCAAACCAACGAAATGATAGCTCAACTGCAAAGCCATGTCGCTGAGCCAATTGTGACAGAAGTCAGCCCTGCCACTACGTATTATCCAGCAGAGCATTATCATCAAGATTACTATAACGAAAACCCACAGCAGGGTTACTGTAGTATTTTAATAGCACCTAAGTTACACAAGTTTGAAACCGTATTTAAAGAGTTCTTAGCTGACTAGCTAATTTTAGTAGTTAAACTTAGCTACACATTAAAAAGCCCGACATAAGTCGGGCTTTTTAATATTAATAAATACCGTTAAAACTGGTAGCTTGCGCCTGCAAAAAAGCGACGCTCTGGCGTGTTGTAGTAATACACTTCACCCGTTGTAAAATCAGTGTTTGAATCAACAGCGTTATATTCTTTATCAAATAAGTTTTCTACACGAAGTGAAACTTCTATATGTTCATTTACTTGATAATTACCCGCTAGGTTCCAGAGTGTATAAGAGCCTAAGCGCGTCACAGCACCTTGTCGGTCGCTACGGTATTGCATGTCTAAGCTTACATCAAAAGCACCAAACTGTTTTGCAAGTTCCCAGTTAAAAGTACGTTTAGCAACATTACGCAACTCTGCGCCCGTTTCTTCGTCTTCAGCGCTTAAATAAGCAAAGTTAAGGTTGCTATCAAAACCAAAAAACTGCTGAGATAAGCTAAATTCAACCCCTTCGTAACGTGCTTCATCGATATTAGCCAATGCAAAGTTTGCATCGTAATCAATCTTATCTTCTATATCGTTTCTAAATATTGCAATATCAACTTGCGCGATATCAAAATCTACACTCAAACCTAACTCACGGTTTACTGATTTTTCAGGTTGTAAATCAGGGTTACCATAAAGTGGATAATATAAATCGTTAAATGTAGGAGCTTTAAAGCCAGTACTTTGGCTTATACGAAATGTTGCATCTTCAGATAAATGATAACCTGCAGCGGCTGTATACGTTGTTTCGTCGCCAAATTGCTCATCATCATCTTGGCGAACAGTTAAATTAGCCAGTACTTTATCTGCATCATAGTAAGCACCTACAAACACAGCAAGTACATCGCGGCTGTCTTCAACAAATGGTTGCGAACTATGCGACACATCATCGTTGTACCAATTAATACCACCACTAATGTTAAGTTCATTAGATAACAGGTACTGGCCGTTATAATCAATTTGTGCGCGTTTAGTTATAAAGGTACTTGTTGTTGGCCCAACTGAAAAATCGACATATGTATTGTCTGAATCATCTGTTGAAAGCGCTAAATCAATACTATGCGTTTGGTTAGTGTAGTTTTTGCTCCAACCTGCAGAAAGTTGGTAGTTTTTAAAGTCATCTCGTTCAATCGTACTATCTGCTGGGCTAAAGCTACTGTCGTAATCTGCATAACCTTCACTGTATTGGCCTAATAACTTAAAGTCGCCGTAATGTGCATCGGTGTAGTTTACTTTAAACCCAAGGTTTTTATTTTCATAGCCATCTTCATCAGGTGCTACGCCTTGCAGTACATCAAAGTTATCTGTTTTTTCAAAGCCTGCGTTAAATGCTGTTGTTATATCATCTGATTTTACAGAACCTGCAACTTGATAATTTTGATAAGAGTCAGAACCAAATGTAGCGCTTAGGGATAAGTTATCTGACTCACGCGTAATAATATTAATAACACCAGCGAGTGCATCAGAGCCATAAACAGCCGCGCGAGAGCCTTTAATAATTTCTATGCGTTCAATACTATTTAAAGGGACATTATTTAGTGCTTTTTGACCAAGTGTTGCTGAGCCTGTACGTACACCGTCAATTAAAATCAACGTATCGCCAGAGCCTGTACCACGAAGTGACACACCTGTATTTTGACCAAAACCACCGTTTGGATTAACTTGAAAACCCACTCGCGTGCTTAAAAGTGTAGGTAAATCGCGTACGTTACTAGCTTCTATTTCAGCACGTTCAATAACATTTACACTCACTAAAACGTCGTTAATTGATTGCTCAAACTTATTAGCTGTAACGGTTATTTTTTCAATTGATTGCTCTGCACCAGACACAGAAAATGAAAGCGCAGCAGAAATTGCAACGCCTAGAGTTGTTTTGTTTAACATGAGATCCCCTACCTTTGCCCACCGCAAAGATTTAAGTAAGTAAGATTGCATCAAGGCCGGTCTCCGGACTCAGTAAGCACATAAAAACATGCAATACTCTACCGTTGCGGGGGCAGTGTTGGGCTTGTAGTCATCATGAAAACGCACCAACTTCCCGATTATCCTGCTAAAAAAATCATTACATGAAGTGGCTAGCAAGCACCTTGAAAATATGCCGTCATTGTGAGCATTTTGTTTACAAATGTCAATGGACGTCTATATAGCTAAAAGCTATTTCAGTTCAGTGCTGTATTATTATAGCTTGAAGGAATACCGTACTTATCAAGTAGCTTCTGAAGTTGCATTTGTGTAGTAGGTAAATTTAATATTTCATCCATTTTGCGACTAGATATTTTATTTGATTGTGAGTTAATCAAAAAATGTGTTTCATACACTGCATCTGGTACGTCACTCTTAAATAGTAAATCCATATTTAAGATATTCTGCTTTTTAAAATACTGATAAGCAATACTGTTTAAAACCCCGACTTCAGCGCGCCTTAATAGCAGCATTTTAACTACATTGAATTCATCGATTGTAAGGCTTACCTGGTGCTCTTCTCTCAAGTATTCGGCATTTGTATTAAATCCTGCAAATTGATACGAGTACCCTAAAACCCCAACTTTGGTTAATTTGTCCAGATTGTCAAAATAAGTTTGTTCTGATGCATTCTCTTTGAGTGTATAAAGCTCGTTTTTGGTGATGGTATAAAATTCAGTTTTTTCAATGTTTTTCTGCGTTGTTTTTGGCAGCCATTGCATTGCCATTAAAAATAAAACGTCGAAGTTATTTTTTTCAACAGACAAAGTAAGCCTTTTTACAGGTAAAGAAATAAGTATAAAGTTAAATTCCTCCTGTGCGTCGTTTAAAATATTAATAAACTCAGGAGCAAAGCCCTGCTTTTTTTGCGCGTTAATAATAATCGGAAAGTAGCCATCTTCGACCAATACATCAATATCAACTGGCTTTGATAAGCTTGGCTTGGTAAATATAAGCAAAACAAATAACAGAAATAATTGATGGGGTCTCATTTTAATACCTTCTAGAGTGAAATTTTTATTATATTCAATTAAATATAATAGCTTAAATATCAAAAGGTGGATTAATACATGCAGAACTACGAGAGGATAAGATGGGAAAGTTGTAAAAAATTAAGTAGCTTTAATCTGTCTGCAAATATAGACAAATTAAAGCATTTTTATTAAAAACAGTTTATAAATTAGTCGCGAAAGTTTTTAAACTGAAAAGGCTGACCTAAATCGGCACTGCGTACTACCTGCATTGCCTCTTGAAGATCGTCACGCTTTTTACCTGTCACACGCACTTCTTCGCCTTGAATAGCGGCTTGTACTTTAACTTTTGAATCTTTAATGGCTTTAACCACTTTTTTGGCCATGTCTTTTTCGATACCTTGCTTTAACCCAACGTTACGAAATACATTTTTTCCTGCACGGCTAATATCTTGAAGTTCTAAACTAGCTACATCCATACCGCGCTTTGAAATTTTTCCCGCTAAAATATCGAACAACTGCATAACTTGAGAGTCAGCTTCTGCTTTAAGCTTAATTGTTTTATCGTTTAGCTCAATAGATGCATCAACGCCTCTAAAATCAAAGCGAGTCTCTAGTTCACGGTTTGCGTTATCAACCGCATTTTTAGCTTCGTTCATTTCTACTTCAGATACAATATCAAATGAAGGCATTAGTATACTCCTAACTATTTAATCTTAATTTTATGTGGCAATTATAACGCTAAAATTATAAATCTTTACATTTTTCTGCATCTTGTTCAGGTGCGATACTAAATTAGTTTGATATACTTGCGCCTCTTTTTTAAGCGATTTTAGGATTTGTCGTGACAAGGCGTGTTTATCAAGCAGTTTTTTTAATCAGCATAGTGGCTTTCACCTTTTTATTTGCTAAAGAAATAAAAGGTGGCGTTGTAAATTTATTCCCTCATGTTGATAAAGTCGCCCATTTTGGGATTTTTTTTATATTAGCCATAATAATGGATAAGGCTTTTAAGCTTCCTTTATATGCTCAAATACTCTTATTAGCAGGCTATGGCGCCTCGATAGAAATAATGCAAGACGCACTTCCTTATAGGCAAGCATCACTTGGTGATTTTTTTGCTGATTTTGCAGGTGCTGCAAGCTACTTTTTACTTAGAGTAATTTTTACACCTCGAAAAAAGAACCCACATGGCTAATATTTTAATCGTTGGCGATGGCGCTATTGGCTTATTGCTGAGCCACTTTTTGAGCGCATCGCATAATGTCAGTGTTTTAACTCGTAAAAACCCAACAAACACCCGCTTTTACAGCAGAGCTAAGGGTGCATCAAAAAAAATTAACGCAAAATTTATTTCATTAAATCAGTTAGATAAAGCAACTGAATTTGATGTAATTTTATTTACCGTTAAAGCTTTTCAAGTGCTTGATGCGTTTTCTCAAATAAAGCCATTTTTACCGACACATTGCTCTGTTGTACTTTCGCATAATGGAATGGGCAACGTTGATGAGATAAATAACCAGCTAAACACCCATCAAGCACTCTACTTTTTAACGACAAGCATAGCGGGCTTTAAATCAAACCAATATATTGTGCAACACACAGGTGAAGGACAAAGCGTTATTGGTGGCTGTAATGAGCTTGCACTTCAAAATAGCGCGCCAATAGCTGATATTTTTAAAGTAATACCCAACCTAAAGTTTACTAATAACATTCAGCAGCTTCGTTTTGAAAAGCTACTCGTCAATATTGCCATTAATCCATTAAGCGCTTTAAGTAATGTAAAAAATGGCGAATTACGTGCACCTAAGTACAATACAATAATTTTTAATGCACTCACTGAAGCATGCAATATTGCAAAGGCTCAAGGGCTTAATATCCCATTAATTAAAGCTCTCAATACCGCTTATAAAATAATGGAGTTAACCGCAAATAATTACTCATCAATGCAGCAAGATATAGCTCACAATAGAGAAACAGAAATATCAGCTATATGTGGCTATATTAGCCAACAAGGTAAACTTTACAGTATTCCAACGCCTTACAACGATGAGTTGTTAGTCAAAATTCAGGCAAAAAAAAGCGTGGTATAAACCACGCTTATATAAGCTTTTAACTTTACGGGCGATAAACTTTTACAGTTTCGAAGCCCTGTTCGTGCAGCATAAGTGCCTGTAGTTGGCTCATTACGCCTCTGTCACAATATAAATAGTAGTCAGTGTCTTTTGGTAAATCACCAAACTTAGTAGCTAAACGGAAGAACGGCAAATGCACCACTTCAACACCATCGATTACAAGCGGTGCAGCTTCTTCTTCTTCTGGTGAGCGAATATCAATTACTACAGAGCCTGCAGGTAAATCAGCAACCGACTCAGCCTCTTTTAGCTCTTGCTTGGCTTCTACGTCAATATCGCGTACATCCATTATGCGCGCGTTATTTACTACGGTATCTAGCACATCAAAATCGAACTTTTCTTCTTCGGCTTCTATTACTTCAATTTTGGCTTTAACTGTCGGTTTTTTAGAAATAACACCACAATATTCAGGCATCGTTTCAGCCATTTCAGCTGTACCAATTTGGCGAGCAAGATTAATAATTTCTTGTTTATCATTTTGAATTAGCGGGCGTAAAATGAGCGTTTCAGTAACGCGGTCAATCACGCTTAAGTTCGCTAATGTTTGACTAGATACTTGGCCAATACTTTCACCAGTGACAAGCGCCTGAATGTTTAACTTTTCAGCCACTACACTTCCTGCTCGCATCATCATACGTTTAAGTACAACACCCATTTGGCTGTTTTCAACGTTTTCTAGAATTTCAGCAACAACAGGTTCAAAATCAACTGTTATAAATTTAACTTTATGTGTTGAGCTGTATTTTTTCCATAAAAAATAGCTCGCTTGCTTAACACCAATCTCGTGCGCTGCGCCACCTAGATTAAAGAATAAAAAGTGCGTACGTGCGCCTTTACGAATCATTTGGTAACTTGCTACGCCAGAGTCAAAACCACCCGACATAAGCGAAAGCACGTCTTCTTGCGTTGGTAGTGGAAAGCCCGCCATACCAAAATGCGTTTGCGAAACAATATAAGCTTTATCGTCTTTTACTTCTAAGCGTATTGTTACTTCTGGACGGCTAAGTTTAACGCTTGCGCCTTCAATATGTTGATTTAGCCCACCACCAACATAACGCTCTAAATCAGTCGAGGTAAAGTCGTGCTGGCCTATACGCTTAGCACGCACACAAAAGGTTTTACCCACAATTGTATGACCCACTAACGCTATTGTTTTTTGATAGATATCATCGAGAGTTTCAAATTGCGTCTCAGTTACTTCAATAAACTGAACGATACCAGGTATGCGTTTAAGGCTGTCGATAAAATCAAGGCGAACTTGTGCATCTTCAAGCTTTGTAACAACTGAAATATTATCCCAGTTATTTCTTACTTGTACTTTTTCGTCAAGACGTCGCAATACAATCTTAATGTTATTTTCTAACACTTTAGTAAAGCGTTTACGGACCGAACGGCTTTTGATGGCTATTTCAGGATGTAGTTTGACGATAAATTTAAGCATAGTTCACTCTTAGACTGCGGGAATTCGCGCTCCCAGGCATTTGGCGCGCGATTATAGCAAAAAATCCAGCGTCTAGGAAACAACCAAAGGGCAACGGCTAAACAACAGTTGGGGCTTGTTGCGCTAATTCGGTGTATTTTTCGCGTAATAGGTTCATTTTATTAATACTTTTATCGGTACTGTACGCTCTAAATAATGTAAGTACTTTTAAAATACCGTGATATATATCTTGCTCAGCAAGGGTACCGCTTGGCCTACGAGCCTTAATATAAGGCGTCCAAAAGCTAACAGTTAACTTTAGTGTATGGGCTAAATCAATGACATCTTGCTCATCAATAGTAATCATTTCACTATCGCGAAGACCTAGAATAATTTTACGAACTTGCTCTAATAACTCTAACTGAAAATCAATGTAAGCTTGTTTTAGCTCAGTGTCTCTGGCGAGTATATCGCCAAGATTGTCGTAAAAAAAATGGTAACGCCACATCAATTCAAATAACGAATCTAAATAAGCCGTTAAATGATTAAATGCATCATCATCTTTATTAATAGGTTTAAAGTGAGTATTTAAATGATCGCGATACAGCGCAAAAATATGACGGATAATGTCTTCTTTATTTTTAAAATGATAATAAAGATTACCCGGGCTCATCCCTAAGTTTGATGCAATATGATTTGTCGTTATTGCACGCTCACCATTTTCGTTAAACAACAAAATACTGGTGTGTATTATTTTATCCTTGGTATTCATATGCTAATACTCAAATTATCTATAGGCTACATTACACTCAAAAGAGGTAAACAGTATAAACAAATATGAATCATTAAAACACTCAAACCTTGGACTGACCTGTTCAAAGAAAGTAAGTGTTTATATGCTTTATTAGCTAGGCTGCTTTGTGGCATAAACACTGTTAAACTAGCGCTAAAATCATAAATAGTGAACATTATGAAAGTTATTGCAATTTACCCTGGCACCTTTGATCCACTAACCAATGGTCATACAGATCTTATTCAACGTGCAGCTAAAATGTTTGATACCGTATTAGTTGCGGTTGCGAACAACCCAAGTAAGAAACCCTGTTTTAACCTTGAAGAACGTGTTGAACTTGCAAACTCTATTTTAAGTCACTTAGATAATGTTAAGGTCATTGGTTTTTCTGGCTTATTGGCTGACCTTGCGCGCGATCACAATGCTAATGTGCTTATTCGTGGTATTAGGGCTGTATCTGATTTTGACTATGAATTTCAATTAGCTAACATGAACCGCCGCCTGAATCCTGATTTAGAAAGTGTATTTTTAACACCCGCAGAGCGAAATTCATTTATTTCATCAACGCTTGTTAAAGAAGTAGCACGTCACAATGGTGATGTAAGCGAGTTTGTAGACCCTGTAATTGTCAAAGCGCTAAAAACTAAATTGGGCTGTGGTGCCAGTTAATAATAAATAAGGCCTGTTAGCACTGAAATCCATTACTAATAGGCCCTTTTATTAAACACTTTATTTAGCTTTCCTTCTAACCAAGCAAGTTTTAAAATATCTTTACCTATAAAGAAAACTAAAACCATGGTCAAATCTGTAAAATTTATACCTACTATGTACACCCACCAGAACCACCAAAATTCATAATGGTGCATAACATCATTATCTATATACATTGCAAAAAATAGTAAGGTGTTTATACCTAAACCAAATAATAAATAAATGTATACACCGCTAATTTTTATAAAAAAACCAGATAAAATAATAACAAATAGAGTAATACTATCGAATAAGAAAAAATCGAAGTAAGTTATCGAATCCATATCAATAAAAATACTAGAAGAGTAAGAAAGTGCCATGATGAAAGATAGCCAAACAATGCTTTTATCTGCGTTATTTATAGAGCTTACTAAAGAATATAGAAAAGCCATCAAAAAGCCCCACTGTACAAAAGCACCTATATAAAAAGAGATGTTTGTATTTAAAAGTAGCTCAATCATCTTACTCCAACACTAGATAAAAAATTATTATACCGCTTTACATATTACGGCAACATCAGAAAAGGCACAAAATCACTCTTCTTTTAAGTTGAGCTATACTGCCTCAGCGATCCAAACTTAACTTTCTAACACACCTTAAAAGCTTGTTTAAGCCTAAAACATCCTTATTGATGATTAATACCAATGCCATTGTAAAGTCGACAAAATACATTCCAAAAATATAAACAGTCCAAAACCACCAATAGTAAAGAGTACCTGCAATTTCAATATCGTAGTGCATACCTAAAAATAAACATGCATTAATAAAAAGGCCTACAATTAAATAGGAGAAAACAATTGGTACTAATTTTTTATATATAAATCGCCAAAGTATCAGGGCGCTAATAGTAGCAAGATCATAATAGAAGTAATTTAGGTGAGGATTTTCAATAAGTGGATCCATAAAAAGACTAGATATATATGAGGCCATCATTATAAATGAAAGATGCGTTCTACTTTTATCATTTTTATTAATACTCGCTGATAGGTTATATAAAAATGCGATTAGGAAGAACCATGTAAATAGTATTGCTACGTTATATCCTAAATCTACCAGAGCCCAAAGTATGTCAGCCACTACTATTATTCCTTTTCATAATACTATTGTGGAACCATATTTTAATTGCAGCTAAAGCTAAAAAATCTTTGTTTATAAAAAATATAGCTAGCATCATAAAGTCGGCTAAATTAATAACAATTGAATAAAAAAACCAAAACCACCAAGGTTCGTAATTATTAAAAACTGACACATCTATATACATACCAAGAAATAATGATGAGTTTATAATCAACCCTAACAACAAGTAGATCGATATAAGATTTTCAATAATGAACAACCTTAAAATAATAATGGCGAAAATAGTTGTTATATCAAACAAAAAGAGCTGAAAATACGATATGTGTTGTATATCTATAAACAAGCTTGAGGAGTAAGAAATTGACATAACAAATGATAACCATACAGCTTCTTTTCTAGGTTTGTTAATACTTATAACTAATGAGTACAAAAAAGCCATTAAAAAGCCCCACTGTACAAATGCACCTATGTAAAAAGAAATTGCTGGATTAACTAGAATATTATCCATTATTTTTGAGATTTTTGTTGAATACTAGTGACAGAATCATTAAAACATCGAACATATTTACACCAACAGAATAAACACTCCAATACCACCAAGGCTCATAGTTATACAAGATGTTTAGATCGTAATGTAATATTAAGGTAAGCACAGCATTTATTATTAACGCAAAGATGATGAAGTGAAAAGCTATAGAGCGGTGAAGTACTTTAAAGTACTCTAAAATTAACAAAGCTAAAATTGTAACAAAATCGTAGAGCATCGAGTTTAAATATAAACCTTCTAATAAGTCTATATAACCACTAAAAACATATGAGCAGAGCATAAGCGCAGATAAATAAACAGGAGACTTATTTTCTTTATTTATCGTAGAGGTCAAACAATACAGAAAGGCCATTAAAAAGCCCCACTGAGTGAAGGCTTGTACATAAACCATTAGGGGTTCAGTAACGTACATTTAAGCTAAGTTACTTTGTGGGTATCGTTTGACTTGAAGTAATTAAGGAGTTTGCTTTTTAATTTATGAAAACCAAGTAAGTCTCTATCTACAATCAAAATAACAATCATTATAAGATCGATTATATTGACTGAAAATGTATACAAATCCCACAAGAACCAAGGTTCCCTGTTATTGTAAACATACATATCTAAGTACATACACAAACTCAATAATGAATTAACTATAAGGCCTATTAATAAATACATAAATGAGGGAGTTGTTTTTTTTAATAGTAAATAAACTGATAATAAGGCACCCACAGTAGCATAATCATAAAGTGCCCAATCAAGATAAAGTGAGCTTTCAACTGATAACCATGAGAAAAAATAGTCTGATGTAGAATAAGAAAACATCATAATGAAAGAACTGAGCAATAAGGTTGTATTTCTTTTTATATCTAATGAAAAAACAAAAATATTAAAAAAAAATGCCATCAAAAAACCCCACGAGGCAAAAGCTGATAGCGAAAAGAAACCAAAAAACTCAGTTAAAAACATTCATTACCTTCATTAATTATTTTGGTTTATTTGGGGGATAAAGTATCACACCACCACGCTGTAAATCAGTACTCGCAGCAGCCATAGCTTCTTGTGAGATGCTTACTGTATCAGATTGCAGGGTTTTAGGGCTAGCAGTTTGTTCCATTGCAGGCTTTAATTGTTGTGTTTTGTTGTATGCTTGCATTTGTAATTGGCTATTAGCTGAAACTTGCATGTGATTGATCCTTGTAAAAGTTTTAATTATATTTGGTGCAACTTTTAACCACATTATTATGTAGATAAATGCATTACCTGTTTTAAGCAGTGATAGCTATTTTGCTATCTATCTTATACAAAGCAACCAATGTGCCAACTTTTTTTGACACATTAAAATTCACTCAAAAAATATAATCAAACCAAACAACTCCGACCAGTTTACTGCAAATATAAAAAAACGCACAGGGATAACCGTACGTTTTTTATATCCAGGGAGTTTAAGCTACGTATTTACACGGGATCTCCGCAGGTGTACTTAGCTTCAAAATATATTCCATTGCTACTTCGTCACAATTTTCTTTACGAAGGCAAAGTTCACAATCTTTCATTACTTTTTCAGGCAAAGAGTCTTTGCTACAAAAAGTAAAACGTTGTTGTTCAAAAAAATCGGGTACACGGGTCAATACAATAACTCGGTTAAGTGCCAATTTTTTGGCTTTAGCAAGTAGGTGCTCTACAAGCTGTCTACCCTGCCCCGTCACTTTACTTTTTGGGTCTATACCCAATGAGCGTATTTCAGCAAGGCCGGTATCGTAAATGTATAACGATGCACAGCCCGACACTTTTCCATTTATTTCAGTAACTGCAAACTCGTTAATAGAGTGCACCATATCGCTTTTTGCACGAGGTAGGTTTTCGCCTACCGTTGCCCAATGCTGTATAAGTGTGGCTATTGCCTCTACATCATCTAAATTTGCATCACGTACCGTTATTTGCTGTTTTTTTTTGGCTTCTTTAACAGCATTAGTTACTTGCTCAATAGACGTCCCACCAAGCGCTTGACGCGCTTTTATACACGCATCAATTTCAAGTACTGGGTAAACATCGTCTTCAAATACAGTGTTTACTGATTTGTACTGTTCAAGTGATAGCTCCTCAAGCGTTTTACCTTCGCTAATCGCAAGCTGTACAAGTACACCCACAATGTGATGCCCTTCTCTAAATGGCACACCTTTAGCAACTAAGTAATCAGCAAGTTCAGTGGCATTAGCGTGGCCGCCTTTTGCCGCTGCTAACGTTTTATCACCATTTACTTTTACGCCTTTAATACACGCTTGCGCCATATGAATACATGCAAGCCATGTTGGCATAGCGTCAAACAGGCCTTCTTTGTCTTCTTGCATATCTTTATTGTATGCAAGTGGCAACGCTTTTAATGTCATCATCATAGCGCTAAATGCACCAAATACACGTCCGGTTTTACCGCGAATAAGCTCGAGTGCATCAGGATTTTTTTTCTGAGGCATGAGCGATGAGCCTGACGTGACGTTATCAGCAAGCTCTATAAATCCGGCTTCACCCGAATTATAAAAAATCAGATCTTCAGACATACGAGATAAGTGAATCATCGAAATAGACGCACAACTTAAAAGATCTAACACGAAGTCACGATCAGATACGCCATCAAGGCTATTTTTTGTAGCCGCTGTAAAACCTAATCCGTGGGCTAATGCTTGGCGATCAATCGGATAAGCTGTACCTGCTAATGCACCACTGCCTAATGGGCAAAAATTCATGCGCGCTTTAGCATCTTGCAGGCGGCTTTCATCGCGCTCTAGCATTTCTACATACGCCATACACCAGTGGCTAAACAATACTGGTTGTGCGCGCTGTAAATGCGTGTAACCTGGCAATATTGTGCCAAGCTCTCGCTCTGCAAGCGCTACAAACTCGCCTTTTAGCTGTGCAATGGCATCTAGTAAATGATCGGCTGTATCACGGCACCATAGTCTAAAATCGGTGGCAACTTGGTCATTACGGCTTCGGCCTGTATGTAATTTTTTAGCTAAATCACCTACTTTTTCAATTAGAGCAGCTTCAACATGTGAATGAATGTCTTCTGCACCTGAAGTAGCAACTGATTGTGGATCAGCTTTAACTTCTTCAAGTAGCTCATTTAATGCAGCAACTAATTTTGTATGCTCATCACTTGAAAGTACATTTACCTGTTCAAGTGCACCAGCCCATGCCACAGAGCCAATAATATCTTGCTCTGCTAACTGGTAGTCAAAGGGAAGAGAGTCGTTAAATTGCTTAAACGCCTCATCTGGACCCGTAGAAAAACGTCCGCCCCATAATGCCATGAAATCTCTCCAAACCCTGTAATGCCCCTTTTATAAGGGGCTATAAATAATTTACTTTTTAGCCAATGCTGAAATTCTGCTTGAAAGCGAGAATAAACGAATAAAGCCTTCAGCGTGTGACTGGTCATACACATCATCTTCGCCAAATGTAGCAAATGCTTCGCTGTATAAGCTATTTGGTGATTGCTTTTGAACCGCAGTTACTTGACCTTTATATAGCTTAAGTACCACTTCACCTGTTGCCACTTTAGAAAGTGCTTCTGCACCAGCTAAAATAGAATCTTTAAGTGGTGTAAACCAACGTCCGTCGTACACTAAATGTGAAAATTCACCACCTAGTACTTCTTTCCATTTACGGCTTGCTTTATCAAGCACTAGCTCGTCAATGGCTTGAAGCGCAGCCATAATTACTGTGCCACCTGGTGTTTCATAACAACCGCGTGACTTCATACCTACTAAACGGTTTTCTACAATATCAACACGTCCAACGCCATGAGGCGATGCAATATCGTTTAATTTAACTAAACAGTCATATGGTTTAAGTTCTTCGCCATTTACAGCAACCACTTCGCCTTCAACAACTTTTAAAGTTACTAGTTCTGCCTTATCTGGTGCTTGCTCTGGAGAGTTAGTCCAAGTCCATACTTGCTCAGTTGGTTGGCACCATGGATCTTCAAGCTCACCACCTTCGTGCGAAATATGCCAAGCGTTAGCATCACGGCTATAAATTTTTGTAGCAGATGCTGAACACGGAATGTCACGCTCTGCTAAGTAATCAAGTAATGATTCACGACTCGATAAGTCCCACTCACGCCATGGCGCAATTACTTTTAAATCTGGAGCAAGGGCTGCAAAACATGATTCAAAACGAACTTGGTCATTACCTTTACCAGTACAACCATGAGAAAGTGCATCAGCACCTACTTTACGTGCAATTTCAACTTGTGCTTTAGCAATAATAGGACGCGCCATAGACGTACCTAGTAAATAAGTACCTTCGTAAATCGAGCCCGTTTTAAGTGTTGGATAAATGTAATCACTTACCATTTCATCTTTTAAATCAACTACGTAACATTCTGAAGCACCTGAAGCGATTGCTTTAGCTTCTACGCCTTCAAGTTCTTCTGCGCCTTGACCTACATCCGCTACAAACGCAACAACTTCACAACCGTAGTTTTCTTTTAACCATGGCACGATAGCCGATGTATCAAGACCACCTGAATAGGCTAAAACGACTTTTTTAATTGAACTCATAGGTGTTCCTTAACAAAATTTGGATTTAGTAATGTAACTAGCAAAGCATTTTGCGCGTGCATGCGATTCTCTGCTTGTTGAATAATTTTCGATGCTGGACCATCCATTACCTCAGAGGTAATTTCAAATTCACGGTGTGCCGGTTGGCAATGTAATACCGTAGTTGCACCGGTTTGATCTAGCAATGCCTGATTTAATTGATAAGGCATATATTTTTCTTTAACTTGCTCAAGCGGTGTTGTATCACCCATTGATACCCATGTATCTGCATATACAACGTTTGCACCAACAGCCGCTTCAACACGGTCACTTACCATCACTGATGCGCCATTCATTGCCGCTATTTGCTCTGCCTTTTTAAGGATTTGCGAATCAGGCGAGCTGCCTTTTGGCGTTACAGCAACAAAATCAGTGCCAAGCGTTGCCGCTAAAAGCATTAATGAATGAGTTACATTGTTGCCCTCACCTAAGTAAGCCACTTTAAGCTCGCTCACATCGCCGTGAACTTCTTGAAGCGTTAAAAAATCAGCAAGCGCTTGGCATGGGTGGTATAAATCACACAAACTATTTACTACCGGTACTGATGCGTATTCACCTAATGTAGTTAATGTGCTGTGCTGATTTACGCGCGCAACAATACCATCGGCCCAAGTAGAAATATTAAGTGCGAAATCTTTAATTGATTCACGTGCACCCATAGCGCCATTTTGCTGATCTAAATAAACTGCATGGCCACCAAGGCGGTTAATACCTATATCAAACGATAAACGAGTACGTAAACTTTGTTTTTCAAACAATGTTACGATTGATTTTCCCGCTAATACATTGCTGTATTTTTCTGGTTTTGCTTTTATATCTTGCGCTAACTTTAATAAATTAAGTGCGCCTTCTTGGTCTAACTCTAAACCCGTTAAAAAATTCTCAAACATAATAAACCTATGGTGTAATCTTAGTTCCGACATGCTCGCCTTGTAGCAGAGCAGTTAAATTTTCTGGCTTTTGCCAGCTGGAAATATACACACCGCGTCGTAAATGTTGGGCAGCGTGAAGGCTGGTCTTAACTTTGACCTCCATCCCGCCCACAATTACTCCATTTGAAATTAAAGTATCAATGTGTTTTGTGTCAAGTTGATGTAACGGCTGTTTATTTTCATCAAGCACTGCTTCAACATCCGTCATAAAAATAAGCTCGGCATTTAAGTTACTAGCAATAGCCGCTGCTGCTTCATCTGCATTTACGTTGTACCAAAGCCCTTGCTCATCAAAGCCTATAGAGCTAACAATGGGTAGGCGACCGATTTTAAGTAAATCATTAACAATAGAATCGTCGTTGCTTTTACATTTACCCACCAAGCAAAGCGCTTTTAGCTTTTGAGTGGCAGTAACACCTGCCTCAAAAAGGCTTAAGCCCACAGGCTTGTGCCCAGCACTAATAGCTTGAGTCATTAATTGTTTATTAGCGCAACCTGCAAGCGCACCCACTATATAAGGCATTTGCTCTGCTGGGCTAATACGTAATCCTTGGTGTTTAGCACTGGCAAAACCCGCTTGTTTTAACCATGTATCAACTAAAGCGCCACCGCCATGTACAATCACAAACTCATCATTTGTTTGCTCATTTAATACATCAAACAACGCTTTTGCTGCATTTTCTGTATTAAGTACTGCACCACCTAGTTTAATTACCCACGTTTTTTTACTCATTTAAAACGCTCCTTTTAAACCAGTGGTATGATCTAAATTCATAGAAATATTAATACACTGCAAAGCTTGTCCAGCAGCGCCTTTTAATAAGTTATCAATAGCAGACATCACAATTAACTGCGTTCCTTGTTGCTGCCAGCCAATATCAACAAATGGCTGCTTAGCTACACCTTTAATTGAAGGTACTTTATCGCCTAATAAACGAATTAATGGCTCGCTCGAAAGTACTTGATAAGCCGATGCAACGTTTTCCTTGGTAACGCCTGGCTTAAGCTGTACATAAATAGTTTCTAAAATACCGCGCGGAAAATTACCTAAGTGCGGTGTAAACAACACTTTGTGGCCAAGGTGTTGTTCAATTTCAGGGCCGTGGCGATGGTTAAACAAACCATAAGGTGCAAGCGACACTTCACAAAAATGCGTTCCTACACTAGCTTTACGCCCGGCACCCGTAACGCCCGAAACCGCATTAATAATAATACTTTCGCTGCTCAATAAGCCTGCTTGCTTAAGCGGTTTTAGCGCATTAAGCGCTGCTGTTGGGTAACAGCCTGCAACAGCAATTAGCTTTGCATTAGCGATAGCATCATGGTTCCACTCAGCTAGACCGTAAGCCGCTTCATTTAAAAGCTCTGGATGTTGATGCTCAAAACCATAGTAAGTAACGTAGTCGTCATTGCTTGCTAAACGATAGCCACCAGATAAATCAAATACCTTTTTACCCATAGCTAAAAATTGCGGCGCTAAATCAACACTTACTTTGTGATCGGTACATAAGCATACGTAATCAGCATCACTTTGAATGTCATCAAAAGCTGATACGCTAAGAGGAAGTAAAGGGCAGTCTAGTAAGCCAAGGTGCTCTGGGTATAAATCACTTAGCAATTTATTTTTATCTAAGCTACCCTCAGATACATAACAGCCTGTTAAAGTTAAGTTTGGATGCTTAGCAACTAAACTTGCTAACTCTGCGCCGCTGTATCCGCTTGCGCCAATAATCACTACATTCATTTGTTACTCGTTATCTTAAAATTAATTACTACTTATCTATAATGTTCGCTTAAACTAGCTTAGACGCTAATTAAGTCTTTTTTATTAATGAATTTTGATTATCGTCGCATTATTTTCATGGCGTTACTTTTAATATATTTATGCTTAAAAAGTGAATTGATATTCATCATAAATACTTTTATATTGTTATGCAATTAAATTGAATAATAATTTTGGATTTTTTTATGCCTTTGCCTTCGTTTATTTCCATGTACCAACAATTGATTGCAGCCCCTTCTATTAGTGCTATTGAAGACAACCTGTGTATGAGCAATAAAAACGTAATTGAACTCCTAGCCAGTTGGTGCGAAACAATCGGTTTTACGTGTGAAATTATAGAATTAGAAGGAGGTAAAGGGCGCTATAATTTATTAGCAAAACGCGGAGAAGGTGATGGCGGATTAATGCTAGCTGGTCATACCGACACAGTGCCTTTTGATGACAGTCGTTGGAATCATAATCCATTTAAACTTACCGAACTCGATAACAAATTGTATGGGCTAGGAAGTATTGATATGAAAGGCTTTTTTGCTTTTGTATTACAAGCGATTAGTGAACTTGATGAAAAGCAGCAAACTCAGCCTATTTTAATCCTTGCCACCGCCGACGAAGAAACAACGATGGCTGGTGCACAACAAATATGTAAGCACCCGAATTTAAAACCTGCGCGTTGTATAATAGGCGAACCTACTGATATGACGCCAGTATTTATGCACAAAGGCCATATGAGTACAGCAATAAGAGTGGTTGGTCGCTCTGGGCATAGCTCCGATCCCGAACGTGGTCTTAACGCCATTGAAGTAATGCATAAAGTGATTACAAAATTGATGATCTTAAAAGAACAATTAAAGCATAAGTATTCAATATACCACTTCGAAATCCCTTATCCAACATTAAACTTAGGTAATATTCATGGCGGCGATAACGCGAATAGAATTTGTGGTTGCTGTGAAATGCATATAGATATGCGCCCATTACCAGGTTTAAGTGTACAAGAACTACAAGCATTCGTACTCGATGCAACGAAAGAGATAAATCAGCAATACCCAAATGCGGTGAGCGTTATTGATCTACATGAACCAATACCGGCATTTAGTGGGAGCACCGACAGTGCTTTAGTAAAAATGGCTGAAAAAATAGCGGGGCAAAAAGCGGTCGCAGTAAATTACTGCACTGAAGCGCCGTTTATCCAGCAACTCGGTTGTGAAACGATTGTAATGGGCCCAGGCTCAATTAACCAGGCACACCAGCCTGATGAATTTTTAGCGATGGAAAAAATAAAACCATCACAACAAATAATCACTGATCTTATAAAAGCAAATTGCTTTAGCTAATAAGATTACAATAAAGGCGCCAATTGGCGCCTTTATTAATACAGAACTAAGGCCTAATCACCTTTAACTTCTAAGTTAATAAACTTAACTAGCTCTTCAGGTTGCCCTACTAGCATCATAACTTGTTGGTTAATTTCCATCATAGTTTTACCTTCAGGTAGCTTTGCAGACACACTGAATGAATTTAAACCTTTCGCAAAGCTGGTTAAAGCCTCTGCAATATCTTCAGTTACAGGAGCTTGTTGTAACTGTTGCTCTAGCGTCATTTCCATTTGCTCAAGCGTCATACCTTGCTTTTCAAGCTCGCTTGAGAGTAAATCTTTTAATTTACCCTGGTTATTTAAGGCAAAGCTAACATTACGCGGCTCTAATTTACTCATTGCTTGCATAACAAGTGTTTGCTGCTGTAATTCTTGCTCATACGTCAGCGGTTGATCACCCGCTTCTTGCTGCGCCTTGCTAATAGCCAATGAAGCATCCATTAACGCTTTTGAATTAGCTAAACCCATATCCATATTAAAACTAACAATGTCTTTTGCATCAAGCTTAACTACTACATCACTATTGCCAGACTCTTCATCGTAATCAAGTGATGAATGTAAGTCGTAACTTGCCGACGCTAACATTTCGTTTGTATCAGCTGGTAATTTTGATACGAAGCTTTTATCAAACTGAAAGCTTTTTACATCAAATGATGTATGTGGTGATATTTTATCCGGCTCGTAACCAGTTATTTCAATGCTTTGAATATTAGCAACATTGTCACCTTCAGGGCTTATTACTTCCATGTTTGTTATTTCTACACTCTTTGAAATAACACTTGCCGATAAACCAGCGTATTTAAATGTAGCGCCAGTTTGCTCGCTTACTAAAGCAAGTTGCTTATCTACTTCTGCACGCACTTCTTGAGTTGCTACGTAGTTTGCGTAACTAACACCACCAACGCCTGCGGCCACAAGAGCTGCAACTATAACTAATTTTTTCATGTCATTTCCTTATTTAATTCTTTCTATAAAGTGTCTCAACTTAAGAGTAACACTGAAGAACATCACCGATAAGTGTTAATTAATCAAACTAAGTAACTCATGTACGGTTTTTACAGGGGTAATTTTAGCGCCTAGCCCTTCCATCGATTTATGGTAATTGCGAAATGGAATATATATTTCTGTAAAACCATGTTGTGCAGCCTCTTTAACACGCGGTACACCACTGTCTATTGGGCGTACATCGCCGTTTAAGCTAAGTTCTCCCATAATACACGTGGTACGAGGTACAACAAATTCGTTTAAACTGCTAAGTAACGCGGTTACTAATGCTAAATCGATGCAGGTTTCTGTCTCATCAATTCTTAAACCACCCACAATATTAAAAAACGTATCGTGAAATATTTTAGTTTTAGTATGCTTACGTAATATACCGGTCAGCATTTTTATACGATTCATATTTAAACCAACACAAACACGCTGCGGAAATTCAGCTTCTGTTTCGGTAGTTAAACATTGAATCTCAAGCAATAAATTACGATTCCCTTTACGAATACAGGTAATAGTAGAGCCAGGTGAGTCGGTGGTTGAACCCGATAAAAATATTTCACTTGGATTATCAACGCTTAACATCCCACGTTCACACATTTTAAAAATGCCAACAGTATCAATATCACCAAAGCGGTTTTTATTTGCCCTAAGGGTTCGTATTTGCCCATCGTTGGTATCTATGTGTAAAAGCGCATCAACAATATGTACAAGTGTTTGAGGGCCTGCTATTTCGTTATTTTTATTTACGTGAGCAATAATGAACATAGTTACATCATTTTGCTTACAGTACTGAGTTAATGCTTGGGCGGCGCTTTTTACTTGCGAAGGCGAGCCTGGGCTACCATTTGCCGTATCGGTTACAACAGCTTGAATAGAGTCAATAACAGCAAACTTAATTTTATTTTTCTCGAGCTCTTCGATGATGGTTTCAACGCTCGTTTCTGAAAGTAAATAAAGCTCTTCCGGGTTATAGTTTAACTTTAAACGATTTACCCTGTTTTTAAACTGCGATAAAGATTCTTCTGCCGTACAGTAAAGTGACGGCATCCGTTGTGACATTCTCGCCACTAAGTCAGATAGCAAAGTTGTCTTACCCGCCCCCGGATCGCCCGAAATTATATTAACAGAGCCAGTAGTCACCCCGCCGCTTAGTACGCGATCAAGCTCGCCGATTTCAGTTAGCTGCTTTTCAGCCTCTGATGTAGCAATATCATTGATTTTTTTAGAACCACCACCAACACCACCAGCATAACCACCAACGTTTGATCGTATTGATGCTTTTTTACTATGCCCTGCTGAAGGCTTAAATTCCGCTAATGTGTTCCACGCACCGCAGCGACATTGACCCTGCCAACGTTGATAGTTCATGCCACATTCGGTACAAACAAATTCTACTTTTGCCGCTTTAGCCATAGATCACTTTACCTACTATTCTTTAAATTAAAAAAATTCTTACTATTAGGCGCTTATTTTGCCATTTCAGGCATTTACTTAGCAACAAACTCTTGCCTGCTTAAAAATCTAGCGTCACAATCAATAAATACACATGGTGTTTCTTTTTAGCTATAATTTAGGGCATACTTTTTGCTTTGTAATAGTTTAAAGTAACTTGCCAATAAAATGGCAAATAACACATACATAACAAGAGCTAAACAGTAGTAACTCAAATAATTGTACCTATATTAATAACGTAGCGCGATTTAACGTTTATTGAACTTCTAATAAATGGACTTAACAGTATACCTACTTTTTCAATTAGACGGTGATGGTTTTATAAATGGCTGATGACATAATGCTCAAACACGAAGATCTCGTGAATGAGTTAAAAACATATTTAGGCAACGCTAAATTTGATCTAATTTTCAAATCAAAAACCGCAGGGTTAACTAAACCTGAGCAATTTTTAATGAAAATGGAAATGTCGCGTTTATCTCAGCCAGTGGCACGTTTTGTTGATCTTCGCGGATTAGTGACAGGCCAAGTAAAACCATATGAGCATAACGGCAAGCAACACTTTATGGATGACACAGCCATTGAAGTGTTTGAAAAAGCGCTTAAACAACATGGTGAATACACCTTAGCTGTTTACGAAGCCGTAATGAATACAGAAAATAACCACCGCGTATTACAAAAACAAGCAGCCGAAAAATCAGAGTTACAAGAGTTAGAAAATAACTTAAACACTGAAGTAATTAAGTTTGCCTCTTACGAGAGCCGCCGTGAAGAACGGATGAATTACTCAATAAAAGTAACGATTGATTACAAAGATAAAAAGAACATTGCTGCTAGCACCTCAGATATATCTTTAAGCGGTTGTAAAGTTAAGCTTGCAACGCGCTACTCTATAAAAAAAGGCGAACTCATCGCAATGCGCTTAGTAGGCCTTGAGCAAGACTTTGAACTTGGCCTAAAAAACGGTATTCAATACGAAGTTGTTGCAGTAGAAAATATCTCTCGTGAATTTAATCACATCCGCTTAAAGCGCACTTATATAGAAAACAACGATGCCTTTAATGACTTTTTAGAAAGTTTTATTCATGGTAATAAGCGTCGTTATAAAGTAAATCTAGATAATACGCTCGATGCTGTAGTATCAAAGGGGTATGAGCAGTACTACATTCCTCGCGTAACGTCTTTATATGTGTTTTTAAGTAAAAAAGATGAGCAATATTACCCAAGCCTTAGCCTTACCACTGAAAATAATATTTTTATTCAGCGCTACTTTACCGATGAAAGAAAAATACCGTGTTTGTACAATATACTTAATCATCAGCGTATTACACAATTACTAACTCAAATTACCGCAGTAAAAGAAGATTACCTCTATACATTTACACATATATCATCAGGTAAAATTTATTACTACTCAGCGACGCGTACAGAGTTAAATAACAACCCTAAATTACGTGATCTATTTTTAGGTTTTGGTAGCCAAAAAGAGAGCTGGCAGTGCTTTAAAATACAAGTAATGCCAAGTCATCCAGATGATTCTTTTATACCGCTTTCACTACCTAATAGTGCCGGTGAAAATATAGAAAAATTAAATAAGCCGCCTTCACCTCGTGTAAAAGGCCTTATAAAAGATGTTAAGTATATTGTTGTACTTACAAATATTGGCAATAAAGCTGAACAAGCAAATTATAAACAACTTACTTTTGATAAAGCATTAGTAAATCAGCTCAAGCACTTTGGCCACGCAAAACACAAAACACCACCCTACTTAGATATTGTGCCACTTGAATACGTAAATTTACGCTCGCATAAGCGCTACCTTTATAAAACACCAGTTAGTGTCACTATTAATGATGAGGTATTTAACGGCTATACACGTGACTTTTCGGTAATGGGTTTGCAGTTAGAGTGCGAACAACCTGCCACATTTAAAAAAGGCGATATAGTACTTTTAGCATTCCCTGAACTTCAAAAAATAACTAAAAAGCATAAGCTTAGTGAACTAAAGTACGAAGTAATGGCCATCAGTAAGTCATTTACTACTATTAACCTAAAAGCAAATCGTATTGCTGATTTACCCCATGCTGGCGTGACCTTTTTCACTCAGCTAATAGAAGGTAATAAAGACAAACTTAAAGTATCTGAAGAAGCACCTAAAGTAGAAGGCTTATCTACCGCACTTAGAAATATGGTTACAAAAAGCGTTTGCCAATTTCCGCTATATTTACACAAAGAAGCTGCACACTTTAAAACCGGCGCAATTGGATATGGGTTATACGCCAGCCCTATGCACGTGATTTTGCAAAACTTTGGTTTATTAAGTAACAAAACTGACTTTTCGAGCATTCTGACCGAAGAGCAAATTATTAATGTAATAACACCAAATATTAAAGATCGCAGCCGCCAAGATGCACCGCTTGCTTTTACACTTGCTATTAACTTCGATCCTCGAAAAGGCAGTATTGAAGAGGCTATTGTTAGCCAATGCGCTTTAGGTGAAGACTACTCAAGCTTTTATAAACAAATTAGTAAAGGTATTACATCGCAACTTATATTCGTAATGCGTTTGTATATATCGCGCACAGGTCGCCCCGATACTGATTATCTTTCTAATGAGCTAAAATACGTAAGTCAGTACGCAATGCACAAAGCTAAAGATTTAGAAGAAGCCTTATGGGCCGTAGCTGGTGTGGGTGATGTAGTAGATATAACTGAAGAAGCGCTAAGCCATTTAGAACTAAAAAAAGAGCAAGTAGCACAAATGAGCCGCCGTAAGCTTATTTGGTTAAACCGCTTACGTTAAGCGGTTTAACTTAATTTATTTTAAAGTGTTGGTTGTTTTTCTAACGGAATAGCCAACATATACAACAATTGCAATAATGACCCTTCACAAATAGCCGCTTGTGCTTGCTCAACCACTTTAGGCTTACCATGTACGGCCACACCTAGGCCAGCTTTTGCCATCATCACTAAATCATTTGCGCCATCCCCAATAGCTACAGTTTGTGCTTTTTTAAGCCCTAGCTTTTGCTGAAGCACCTCTAATACGACCGCTTTTTGCTGCGCATCGACAATCGTGCCCAGTACTTTACCTGTTAGCTTGTCGTCTTTAAATTCGAGCACATTAGCGTGCACTTCATCTAAATTAATCAGCTCTTGTACACGCTCTGCAAAAGGCACAAAACCACCTGAGGCAATCGCCAAATACCAGTTATGTTGCTTTAAAATTTGGCACAGTATTTTAATACCAGGCATCAATGGTAATGAACTTTTCAGTTCTTCAATTAAGCTTTTTTCAATACCTTCAAGCTTAGCTACACGCTGATATAAACTCTCACTAAAATCAAGTTTACCCGCCATTGCAAGTGCAGTTACAGAAGCAACTTCATCGTATACGTTCGCAAGGCGTGCTATTTCGTCTATGCACTCAATAGTTATTGCAGTTGAATCCATATCCATAACCAATAAACCAGGCTCATATAAATTAGGCGGCGTAGCAACTTGCACTAATTGACAATCAAGCGTGTATGAAAATTCTTGTAGTACTAACGGGTTTATAGTTTTATCTGCATTTTGCGCGTAAAAACACAGTGCTGGTGCAAGCCCTAAATCAGGTTGGTATTGGCATATAGCGGTGACTTTTTGGTTATGTGTCGCTAAAAAGTCAACAATACTGGCAATGTGTTTTTCTGCAAAATCACCTGTAAATGCGATGCTAAATAACCCTAATGCTTTGTTTGGAATATAATCGAGAGGTGTAGATACACCACCACTATAGCTAAACCATTTATTTAGAGTTAAGTGTTGTAATGGTTGCTCAGCAGCTTGCTGTGCCATGTTGATTTGCGACATGGGATCTCCGTGTTTATTTTTATTTTCCTGATAGTTGGCATCTCAAAACTGCTATTCTCAACACTAAATTCGCCATCAGGTGGGGTTTAAGGTTATAGTTAGTGTAGTTGTAACATCAAATCAAAATGCTGTCAGTAGCATAAACGGTGACTATGAAAAATAACCATATTAAAAACCCTATAAGCGTATCCCAAAGAAAGCGGCTCGTTCGCTTAATTCTTGCGGCTGGCTGTTTTGTATTACTAAGCTGGGTGGGTGTTAATAGTAGTTTTCAGAGTCACCAGTTACTTTACGATAGCGCCGACAGCACCGCCAAAAGCCTCACTCAGTTTATGGCTTTAAATGTTAAAACACCTTTAATCGAAAAAAACAAACCCCAGCTCAATGCAATTTGTAACGATATAAGTAAAGATGAGTTCGTGCTTTCGGCCACTATTTACGATCAACAGGGTATTTTATTAGCCAGTAGCGACAATTGGCAGTCGCACCATGTTTATGGTCAACTTTCTGATTCTACCCCCGGAATAAGTAAGTTAAAAACACCTTTTATGGAACCTGTTATAAGCGATGATGACCGCCCTATAGGTTTTGTATCTATTACTTATTTAACTCGCGCTGCAATATCCGACAGCCATAATCATTTTCATGACTTAGGCAGGCAGGTTTTATTAATGCTAGTGATTGCTTGTATATTTACGTGGCAGTTAGGCCGCGGATTAAAGCGCTGGCAGGTAAATCGTTATATGCAAAAAACATCTGAACAAGAATCATAAAGTTGCTTTGCAAGCGTCTCTTTTTCGCTGTGTGGCTTTAAATCACATAGTGCGTCAAACACATCAGGTATATGCAATGGCGTGTTAACCTCCCCTTGGTAGCCACTTAACGGCATTGAAGGTGAATCTGTTTCAAGCACTAAGTGCTCGGGCTCAATAGCGGTAATAACAGCACGGGTTTTAGCTGCACGTTGATAGGTAATAACACCGCCTACGCCAAGCTTAAAGCCCTGTTTGATATAGTACTTCGCTTGTTGGATTGAACCTGAAAATGCATGAATCACTCCCCCATTTTTTGGCTTACAACGTTTAAACGCTTGCGCAATTAAATCATGGCTTTGCCTGTGATGTACAATGAGCGGTAAGCTTAGCTCATTAGAAAGCCCTATTTGCTGTTCAAATAAATAAGTTTGTTTAGAGAGGTTTTCAATGCTTCTATCAAGCCCACACTCACCAATGGCCACCAGCTGATGCTTATTTGTAGTTGCAAAGTCAAATAACGCTTCTATATGCAATTCTCTATGTTGATCTAAGAAGTAAGGATGTAGCCCTGCCGCTATTTTTATACTTGGATAGGTTGCTTTGAGCTCTATAAGAGTATGCGATTGAGCAAGCGTAATACCCGGTACAACAAACTGATTAACTCCCTTTGCGACACACTCGGTTATGAGCGATTCACGACTTGAATCAAACTCACTAAAATCGAGGTGGCAATGAGAGTCAATAAATTGCACGGTTACTTACTCATCTATTTATTAAGGATTTAAGCGTGTAATTTGCCAGCTATTATCTGCTTGGCGCTGATACATAAAACGATCATGTAAACGATGCGCCCCACCTTGCCAAAACTCAATTTTAGTGGGCACTACACAATAACCGCCCCAAAAATCAGGTAATGGAATTGCACCTTTAGCAAACTTATTTTTCATATTAGCAAAGGTTTCCATTAGTACTTTACGTGATGACACCGGACGGCTTTGCGCTGATGCCCACGCTGCTAATTGGCTTTCTTTAGGACGAGATAAAAAGTACTTTGCCACAGCAGAGGTAGGTAATGGTTTAGCCTCACCGTATACAATAACTTGGCGTTCCATGTGGTGCCACGGAAAGTGCAAGGAAATTTTGTTATTGCCTTTAAGCTCCTGCGCTTTACGCGAACCTGTATTGGTAAAAAATACAAAGCCGTTATCATCCAGGTGCTTTAAAAGCACAATACGCTGTGAAGGCTGACCGGTTTCATCAACAGTTGCTACAACCATCGCTGTTGGATCGGGTAATTGGCTTGCTACAGCATGCTCAAGCCATGTTTCAAACTGCTTGAATGGGTCATCTTGCAAGTTATCTTCGCTTAACGCGTCTTGCAGGTATTCACGGCGGATATCTTCGAGTTTCATAACAAATCCTTTAAATAAAGACTTAGAAAAGAGCTTAGAGTAGCGAGCTTAAAACAATAGATATTGAGTAATAAAAAATATTAAGATTCAGGTATATGCGATAGCAATAACACCGAGTCTCGGGTGTATTCCATAGCAGTAAACATAGAGTCTCAGGTGTATCGTTGGGTTTCGTTTCACTCAACCCAACCTACAACGCAAACTACACAGCTCAGATATCTGCAAGTGTAGAAGTGCTGACAAGGCGGAGTGCTTTTTATGCCAAGGAGCATACATTTAGTATGTGACTTAGGCTAAAAAAGCACGACAACGCAGTCAAAGCGAACTACACGCAGCAGACGGTTCACCTAAGTAGTTTAGCCTAAGACAAGGCATTCAACCCGACTTATCCCTATGGACATACGGTTTGTATGTGATTAGGGTAAGTCGGATTGGATAACGCAGTATTAGGTTAAAATACGACGGTGATTACATTTGCTCCATAACTTCAATGCCTAGCAAATCCAATCCCGTTTCAAGAGTTTTAGAAACCAAATTACACAACACTAAACGGCTATCGCGCACGCTTGGCTCTACGCCTTCTTTAAGTACTGGGCAGGCTTCGTAAAATGTCATGTATAAGCTTGCAAGCTCGTATAAGTAACCACATAGTACGTGCGGTGTTGCTTCGCTGATCATTAAATCAAGTACTTCTTCGAGCTGTAGTAGCTTAAGTGCAAGTGCTTTTTCTTGAGGCTCGACAATTGCAACGTCTGAATTTAATGTAGCAGCATCAACGCCTGATTTGCGGAAAATACTGCGTACGCGTGTATAAGCATATTGTAAGTAAGGAGCAGTTGCGCCTTCAAAACTTAGCATGCTGTCCCAGTTAAAAATGTAATCACTGGTACGGTGCTTAGAAAGGTCGGCGTATTTAACTGCACCAATACCTACTTTACGGGCAATTTCGCTGCGATCGCTATCACTTAAATCAGACTCACGTTCAGCTAATTTTGCTGCTGCGCGGTTAATTGATTCTTCTAATAAATCAGCAAGTTTTACTGTGCCGCCAGTACGTGTTTTAAATGGTTTATTATCGGCGCCCATCATGGTGCCAAACGGGCAAAACTCGTAACTTGTTTCGTCTCTTAATAAACCAGCTTTACGCGCTGTTAGCTCTACTTGGTTAAAGTGTAGATTTTGACGTGCATCTACAAAAATTAAGATGCGATCAGCACCTAATTTATTTGAACGGTAGTCACATGCCGCTAAGTCTGTTGTTGCATATAAAAAACCACCGCCAGATTTTTGTACGATAAACGCTGATGGCTCGCCATCTTTATTAGCTAGCTCATCTAAAAACACCACTTGCGCGCCTTGCGACTCTACGGCAATGTTTTTATCTTTAAGTAGGCTAATAATATCGTTAAGCTCTGCGTTGTATGCGCTTTCAGCCATAATATCGGCTTGGGTAAGCGTTACATTTAAACGCTTGTATACTTCTTCAGAGTGTTTAACTGAGGTGGCTATAAATAGTTTCCAAAGTTTTTCACAATGCGCATCGCCGCCTTGTAATTTAACAACGTAGTCACGTGCTTTATCTGCAAAGCCTTCCTCGTCGTCAAAGCGTTTTTTAGCATCGCGGTAAAAAGTTTCTAAATCAGCAAGCGCAACAGTATCTAAGTCAACGCCTTGACTAATTTGATCTTCTAAATGCGCGATTAACATACCAAATTGCGTGCCCCAATCACCCATGTGATTTTGACGCACAACCGTATCGCCTCTAAATTCAAGCGCACGTACAATTGAGTCACCAATAATAGTTGAACGTAAATGACCTACGTGCATTTCTTTAGCTAGGTTTGGTGATGAATAATCAACAACTACTTTTTGTGGCTTAGCATGTTCGTTTACAGCTAGTTTTGCATCATTGTTAGCCGCTTTCACGCTTTGCGCTAAAAACTCAGGCTTTAAATGAATATTAATAAAACCTGGACCCGCAATTTCAGTCTTTTGTGCAATATCGCTTACATCAAGGTTATCAATAATTTTTTGTGCAAGCTCACGCGGGTTGCTTTTCATTTTTTTAGCTGCGCCCATGGCTGCATTAATTTGGTAATCACCAAATTGTGGACGCGTGCTTTGCGTTACTGCCGGGTTTGTGTCTTCAGGTAAGCCTGCACCGACCATAGCTGCAATGGCTTTTTCAATTAAAATAGTACGAATATTCATATTTTTTTACCTTTATAAACCCGCCAAAGCAGGTTTTCTTTTAATTCTTGTAAATGAGCTCTAGTTTTCGCGTGTATGGCTAAACGTTACTTCTGGGTAACGCTCTACCGATAAGTTAAGGTTTACACGGCTCGGTGCAATGTAAGTTAAGTTATCACCGCCATCGAGAGCTAAATTGCTTTCGCATTTACGTTTAAATTCTTCAAACTTTTTAACGTCATCACTGCTTACCCAGCGTGCCGTATTCACGTTTACGCCTTCATAAATAGCATCAACGTTATATTCTGCTTTTAAACGCGCTACAACCACATCAAACTGAAGTACGCCTACCGCGCCTACTATTAAGTCGTTATTAATAAGTGGTCTAAATACCTGTACAGCCCCTTCTTCAGAAAGCTGTACTAAACCTTTTAGCAATTGCTTTTGCTTAAGCGGATCGCGAAGGCGAATACGACGAAATAGTTCAGGGGCGAAGTTAGGAATACCACTAAATTTAAGTTTTTCGCCTTGCGTGAACGTATCACCAATTTGAATTGTACCGTGGTTATGCAAGCCAATAATGTCGCCAGCGAAAGCATCTGCGGCACGTTCACGATCGCCCGCCATAAAGGTTACCGCATCAGAAATGCTCACTTGCTTGCCAATTCGCACGTGATTCATTTTCATGCCTTGGCTGTACTTACCCGATACAATACGCATAAATGCAATACGGTCACGGTGTTTAGGGTCCATGTTGGCCTGAATTTTAAATACAAACCCGGTAAAGTTTTCTTCAGTTGCAACAATTAGTCTGTCTTCGGTTTCACGTGGTAATGGCGTTGGCGCCCACTTAGTTAAACCATCTAACACGTGATCAACACCAAAGTTACCAAGTGCGGTACCGTAATAAACTGGCGAAAGCTCACCGGCTAAAAACAGATCTAAATCAAATTCGTTTGATGCACCAATAACAAGCTCAAGCTCATCACGTAACTGCGCAGCTAAGTCTTCACCAATGGCTATATCTAACTCTGGATTATCAAGGCCTTTAATTGTGCGAACATCTTGAATTTTATGACCTTGGCCCGTTTTATATAAAACAGCTTCATCATTATGAATGTGATAAACACCTTTGAACTCTTTACCACAACCAATTGGCCAAGTAATGGGTGCACAGGCAATATTTAGCTCTGTTTCAACTTCGTCCAGCACTTCCATTGGGTCACGAATATCACGGTCACATTTGTTCATAAATGTAACAATAGGTGTGGTACGCAGGCGTGTAACTTCCATTAGCTTACGGGTACGGTCTTCTACACCTTTAGCCGCATCAATAACCATTAAGCACGAATCTACTGCTGTTAATGTACGGTACGTATCTTCAGAGAAATCTTCGTGTCCTGGCGTATCAAGTAAATTAACAAGTGCGTCGTTATATGGAAATTGCATTACAGACGTAGTAACTGATATACCACGCTCTTTTTCCATTTCCATCCAGTCAGATTTAGCATGCTGGTTAGAGCCGCGACCTTTTACAGTACCAGCTCTTTGAATAGCTTGTCCGAATAACAATACTTTTTCGGTAATCGTTGTTTTACCAGCATCCGGGTGAGAGATGATAGCAAAGGTCCTTCGCTTGCTGATTTCATTGATAATAGTCTGGTCTGCCATTGATAAATTCTTTTAGTTTATATGCGGGGTTGAATGCATTTTAATAAGCGTCTGCGAGTAAACCCGTTATGTTGATCGTAATTAACTACTATTCTCGCTGATTTTCACGTTGCAAACAGCTGATAATAAAGCGTCAATAGTTGATTTTTTAATAATGGCAATTGTAACAGGAGTCGGTATAAAAGTGTGCTATCTACTTAAAAATATCTTAGCTTTAAAATAAATGTGTACAGCAAGCGATATTTAAACGACCTACAATTTGCTCGTAGATCGTTTAAATAAAAATGAGTAGTTACTTAACAACATCAATAGTAGGTACAACCGACATTCCAACACGTAGTTGACTAAGTAAAGGCTGCTTGGCATCTAAACTAATCTTTACCGGTAGGCGCTGCGCTATTTTAGTAAAGTTGCCTGTCGCATTATGCGCATCAATAGTGGAGTAACTTACACCACTTGCTGGACTTAGACTGTCAACGTGTCCTTTTAATGTCACGCTTGGCAATGCATCAACTTTAATTAGTAACTTTAAAAGATGTAAAACTATGTAAGTTTTTTAAACAGCGAATTAATATTATATCCATGTAACTTGTTAAATTTAAATAACTTAAACATAAAAAAAAGAGCTAAAGATCATGCAACTAATGATTGTAATTTAGCCACCAAGACCGCTATAAGCTTGTGTAATCAGGTCGTAACGCATATTATTGGCAGATTGCATGGAGGATAAGTCGTTTGGTCATGAAAACCAGTAAGTTAAGTATAAGATTATTATGGTATATAACACCTCTTGTTATTCTGCCACTGCTATTTTTAGGTGGCTTTACGCTCACCAATGTCACTAATTCAACACAAAAACAAGCTGATTTAATAATGAGCCGTTTTGTTGAGCAACAACAGCAAAAAATATTCAACTATATCGACTCTTTTCACTCTACTGCAAAACTACTCTCAAATTCGCCAGTACTTAGTGACTTTTTAGCAAACGATATTAGTGCCAACGGTAATTACACCCGAAAACTTGGCGCGCTTATGGATGTATTTGCCAGTTACAGCGAAGCTTATCCAGATATAATTAGCATTAATTTAGTTTCAGCAAGTGGGAAAAGTGATGCCTACTACTCTAATAACCTAACAACAGCGCCTAAAAGCTATCCATTTTTTAATCGAGTATTGCAAAGTAATTTAAGTACACAGCAATTTATGATTCAAAAGGACGATGGCACCACGAGCTTATATTTCATTCAACGAATTGACAGCGTTGATTACTACTTGAAACGTCCACAGCAGCTTGGTTTTATTGTAATACATATAGAGCCTTCAATACTCAACTCCAGTATTTTAGAAGCGCCATATAACAACACACTTAATTTAATGTTGACCAAAGACGGGAAAATTTTATTTAGCTCCGACTACAACATGCGCGGCCAATACATAAGCGAATATGAACTTAACCAAGTACATGATCTTGCCGATATAGGCATGCTTTCTACCATTGAACTCTCAAGCATAGATAAAATAGAGCGAATGATTTTTGCCGTACAAATGCCCGGTGGATATTATTACGTTTCAACCATTCCCAAAGGTGTGCTTTATCAATCTGGTAAAGCCATAAGCCTAATAACAGGCTTAATTGTTATTATTTCGATAATCACCCTGCCAATATTAATTTTTATAGTGGTACGTAATTTATTACTTAACCCAATTGAATTATTAGGTGCTGCAAGCCACCGTGTTGGTGATGGCGATTTGTCGGTGCACTTACCAGCTCATACAAATGACGAAGTGGGTGTTTTGTTTAACGACTTTAACCACATGGTTAATCAAATTAGACACTACCAGCAGCAGCTTGAAGAATATAAACACCACCTTGAAGATAAAGTAGAAAGTCGTACTAAAGCACTTGAAGCCATGAACAGCCAACTAGAGCTTGCAATTGGCCAAGCCGAGCAAGCTAATCAGCTTAAAAGTCGTTTTTTAGCTAATATGAGTCACGAAATACGAACGCCACTTACGGCTATTATGGGCTTTACAGAGCAATTACTCCACAACGACAAAGTAGCCAACGACAAACAACATCTAAGCACTATTTTACGTAATTCAAAACACTTACTAGAGTTAATAAATAATATACTCGACTTATCTAAAATTGAAGCTGAAAAGCTAGCTGTCGATTTGTCTGCGTTAAACGTAGTGCAGCTTGTGCATGACATTGAATCAATTATTCAACCACTGGCACAAGAAAAACAATTAACCCTTAATATTGATTACCAACTGCCGCTACCTCGCACCATTTATAGTGATGTGACCCGCTTAAAACAAATACTTATAAATATTGCAAATAACGCTGTTAAATTTACCGAAAATGGCAGTGTGTCTATTTGCGTGCATTATTTACAAGCAAGTCAAAAGCTAGAATTTGTAATTAAAGATACCGGCATTGGTATGTCTGAGCATCAAATAGAGCGTGTGTTTAAACCGTTTGAGCAAGCCGATGCCACAACCACACGTCGTTTTGGTGGTACAGGCCTTGGGTTGTGTATTTCTAAAAATTTAGCACTGTTACTTGGTGGCGATGTAACGCTTGAAAGTGAAGTTGGCGTTGGTAGCCGCTTTACAATTAGGGTGTCGTGTCAGTTATCTGATGATCAACCAATGCTTGAGTTTTTAACGCAAGAAAGCCAGTTAATACCAGAGAAAGACCCTCTCTTATCGTTTGCGACCAATAACTTTGAGGCTAATATTTTAGTCGCTGAGGATAACCCTGATAACCAACTATTAATTAAATTATTACTGCAAACTTGGGGCCTTGAACCCGATATTGCTAGTAATGGCGCCCAAGCTGTAGAAATGGCACTCGTTAATGACTATCAGCTTATTATAATGGATATGCAAATGCCTGTAATGGGCGGATTAGAAGCGACTAAAATGCTTCGTCATGCAGCATACGATGGCCCCATTATTGCCCTTACTGCTAATGTAATGAACCACGATATAGGCACTTACCTAGAAGCTGGCTGCAACAAAGCACTCGCTAAACCCATTGATAAAGATGCTCTGGAAAATGTACTCGTAAGCTACCTACATCTTGAAAAGGATAATCAAAATAAGTGGGACAGCTTATTAAAAAGCGAAAAGTTTCAGCAAATTACTGATAACTATTTAGCCAACTTACCTACTTATTTAGAAGAAGTTAAAACTCTGCAACATTGTAATGACTGGGAAGCATTAAGAAGTATAGCGCACAGTATTAAAGGTAGTTCTGGGTGCTTTAATTTTGATGAAATTTATCACAGCGCTGCGGCACTTGAAGAAAATTTAAAAAGTAACAATAAAGTGCCAAGAGACGAGCTAGTAAATAAATTAATAGCAGCCATTGAGCAAGCAATTAGTGGCAAAGTAACCTAAAAGAAAACTTACAAAATAGTACAAGTTCGGTGCGTTAGTGCTCTATGCTTAAAACGCTAACCACCGACTTTAATTATGAAAAGTTTAAACCTAATGCCATGCCCATTAAAATAGCGTCTTCAAAGCCATTTTTGGCCGGATTATCACTTGGATAGTAGTTTTTACGCACTGACATCTCTGTAAAGCCAGCGTTCTCGTATAGCGCAATAGCCCGCGTATTAGATTCGCGTACTTCTAAAAAGAGGTTTTCAGCATTTTGCTGTTCACCATATTCAATAAACTGAGCTAACAACTGCCTTGCAATACCCTTACCCTGGTGGCTTGGTGTTACACAAATATCCATAAGCGTAAAATCAGGCCCTGCTTTTTCACCAATATAAAAACCAATCATGCTCATCTCATCAAATGCGGCAACATTAAAATAGCGCCCACCTATACATGAACTCATTGTATTTAAAGTCCACGGATGGCTATGACATGCTGTTTCGATGGCCATTAATTGAGGTATTGCAGTTTCATCTACTGATTTAAAGTTTATCAAGGTGTTCACTCATTAAAGCCCATAAAGCACGCTTCTCAGAGGCGTTAAGCTGTGGGGTTGGCAATGTAAGCTGATTGTCGTTTAATTGCATCTCACTACCCTGTACAACGCTATTTACAATAATAGCCCCTGCACTGAGCTTAATGTCTGCAAATAGTTGCTCATTTATCGTTAAAGAACTAGCTGTCGTGCTTTGCGATAAAGTATCTGCTTGGTCATTTGTTTGAGAACAATAATGCTGATTGAGTTCAAGATTTTCTATATCAAAAATAGCTGCGTAACGTGGATGCATAACAACTCAGTAGATTAGACATTTGAACAATATAAGAAGTAATAAAAACGATGTAAAGAAGAAATGGCAGGGGCGGAGAGATTCGAACTCCCAACCATCGGTTTTGGAGACCGCTGTTCTACCAATTGGAACTACGCCCCTGCAATGACAACGAATTATAGAGAAGTTTCGCCAAAGGTAAAGAGAAAAATCACTCTTTTAGTTCAACTGCTTTTTAAATAAACAAAACGGCGAATTAGCATGCTAATTCGCCGTTTTTTAATCACTTAAAATTAGTTAATTAAAACTAAAATTAATTATTCCCATTCGATAGTTGCAGGTGGTTTACCTGAAATATCGTAAACAACACGAGAAATACCATCAATTTCGTTAATGATACGGTTTGAAACCACACCTAAAAACTCATATGGTAAATGTGACCAGCGTGCTGTCATAAAGTCGATTGTTTCTACACAACGAAGTGATACAACCCAATCGTACTTACGTGCATCGCCCATAACCCCTACCGATTTAACTGGTAAGAATACAGTAAACGCTTGGCTTACTTTATGGTAAAGCTCAGCTTTGTGTAGCTCTTCGATGAAAATCGCATCTGCGCGGCGTAGTAAATCACAGTACTCTTTTTTGATTTCGCCAAGTACACGTACACCTAAGCCTGGTCCAGGGAAAGGATGACGGTAAAGCATGTCGTACGGTAAACCAAGTTCTAGACCAATTTTACGCACTTCATCTTTGAATAATTCACGCAATGGCTCAACAAGGCCCATTTTCATGTCATCTGGTAATCCGCCCACATTGTGGTGAGATTTAATAACATGCGCTTTACCTGTGGCAGATGCCGCAGATTCAATAACGTCAGGATAAATTGTACCTTGCGCTAACCATTTCGCATTTTTAAGCTTTTTGGCTTGCTCATCAAATACATTAATAAACGTGTGACCAATGGCTTTACGTTTATCTTCTGGGTCTGACTTACCAGCTAAATCATTTAAAAACTGCTCTTCAGCTTCAACTTTAACAATGTTTAAGCCAAATTTATTACCAAACATGTCCATAACTTGCTGACCTTCGTTTAAACGAAGTAAACCATTATCAACAAATACACATGTTAGCTTTGCGCCAATTGCACGGTGAATAAGCATAGCCACAACTGATGAATCAACACCACCAGATAGACCTAAAATGACTTCGTCATCACCTACAGTTTCTTTAATACGCTCAATAGCATCATCGATGATTTTTGCAGGAGTCCATAATTTTTCACAGCCACAAATATCAATAGCGAAACGCTCAAGCAAACGTAACCCTTGATGAGTATGCGTTACTTCTGGGTGAAATTGTACGCCGTAAAAACGCTTTTCTTCGTTAGACATTGCAGCATGTGGACAAGTAGATGTTTTAGCTGTTGTTGTAAAATCAGCTGGAATGTCCATTACTTTATCGCCATGACTCATCCATACGTCAAGTATGCCGTTGCCGCCATCAGTAATATGGTCTTCAATTGCATCAAATAATGCACAGCTGCCTACTTTTTCAACTTGTGCGTAGCCAAACTCTTTTTTATCAGAGCTGTGTACACTTCCGCCAAGTTGAGCTGCCATTGTTTGCATGCCGTAGCAAATACCTAGCACAGGCACGCCTGCATTAAATACATACTCAGGAGCGCGCGGGCTGTTTTCAAGTGTTGTTGATTCTGGGCCACCAGAAAGAATAATACCTTGTGGGTTGAACTCGCGGATTTGCTCTTCAGTCACATCCCATGCCCAAAGTTCACAGTAAACACCAATTTCACGCACACGACGGGCGATTAATTGAGTGTATTGTGAACCAAAGTCTAAAATGAGAATTCGTGAATCGTGAATATCTTTGCTCATGGAGTATCTCGTAAAGTCTGATGCTAAATGCCGCTTTGAATACCAATTTTATTAAACATTACTAAGTCTTGCAGGCTAAATAACTCACTAACCACGTTAAAAATTTCTTATTTAGAAGAACTAAAAATCGAAATTTTTGCCTCGTTATTGAGCCATTTATCTGTCGCAATAATTGACCACTTTATTAATGCAATTGGTATTTATATAAACGACTAAAAAGAGGGCTTGCAAAGCAAGCCCAGTATATTAAATTAATTACGCTGCTTAACCTAAGCGGTAATTTGGTGCTTCTTTAGTGATTTGCACATCATGAACGTGCGACTCACCCATACCTGCTGAAGTAACACGTACAAATTGTGGTTTTGTATTTAGCTCTTCAATTGTTGCGCAACCCGTTAAGCCCATAGCGCTTCGTAGGCCGCCCACTTGCTGATGAATAATCGTTGCAATAGGACCTTTGTAAGCTACGCGACCTTCAATACCTTCAGGTACTAACTTGTCTGCTTCGTTTGATTTTTGGAAGTAACGATCTGATGAACCTTCTTTTTGATCCATCGCGCCCAATGAGCCCATACCACGGTAAGATTTGTAATAACGGCCTTGGTACAATTCAACTTCACCTGGTGCTTCTTCTGTACCAGCAAGAAGAGAACCCACCATTACACACGATGCACCAGCAACAAGTGCTTTGACAATATCACCAGAAAAACGAATGCCACCATCAGCAATAACAGGAATGTCGCGACCTTTTAAGCCTTCAACAGCATCTGAAATAGCGGTAATTTGTGGAACGCCACAACCGGTAACAATACGTGTAGTACAGATAGAACCAGGGCCGATACCTACTTTAACTGCATCCGCTCCGGCATCAGCTAGTGCAATCGCACCTTCAGCCGTTGCAATGTTACCTGCAATAATTTGTAAGTCTGGGTACTCTTTGCGAGTTTTAGTAACACGGTCAATAACGCCTTGAGAGTGACCATGCGATGTATCGATAAGTAAAACATCAATACCCGCTTCTACTAATGCAGCAATACGCTCATCAGTACCTGCGCCAACACTTACAGCAGCACCTACACGTAAACGACCTTGGTCATCTTTACATGCGTCAGGTTTGTCTTGGGCTTTTTGGTAATCTTTTACTGTGATCATGCCTTTGAGTTTAAATTCATCATCAACAACAAGGATTTTTTCAATGCGGTGTTCGTGCATTAAGCCTAAAATTTCTTCGCGTGCTGCGCCCTCTTTAACGGTAACAAGCTTTTCTTTTTTAGTCATAACGGTAGAAACAGGCTGTTCAAGCTTAGTTTCAAAACGCATATCACGACTGGTAACAATGCCTACAAGCACATTATTGCTGTCGGTAACCGGAAAGCCTGAAAAACCTTTTTCGTGCGAAAGCTCAATTGCATCTGCAATTGTTAAATCGGCAGTGACCGTTACAGGGTATGAAACAATACCTGCTTCGTAGGTTTTAACTTTACGTACGTTTTTCGCTTGTTCTTCAATAGTCATGTTTTTATGAATAAAACCAAGACCACCTTCTTGCGCAAGGGCAATAGCTAAACGAGCTTCTGTAACAGTATCCATAGATGCTGAAATAAGCGGCAAGTTAAGTTTGATACCACGCGTTAAGCGAGTTGAAATATTTGCCGTGTGTGGCAAAACAGTAGAATGACCAGGTACTAAAAGTACGTCATCAAAGGTAAGAGCTTCTTTAGCGATTCTAAGCATTTTGGCAACTTCTCACATGTGGATCTAAGATAAGGAATTGCGGCCAAATTTTAACAGCGTTGTTGGCATGAGTAAATAATATTTCGCAAATATTTATGATAATATAGGGTCTATTAGCCTTTCAAGGTTAAATTTGCAGCAGTTTGTTAGGTATTTAGGCAAGGCAGAGCCTATGCAGTGTGGTTATTCCCTATAAATAGGCGATAACGTAGCATCAATTCCAAACAAGCGCTGCCCAAAGGGTTCAGCCTAGGGGCGATTAACTCTTTGTTACTCGGTTTTTACTTAGCCCACTAGGTTACAAACCTCGCGCCGCGATTAAATCGCCCCTAGTTTGAACAAATTTTAATCTACAAAGGTCAATAGACCCTTGCTTTATAAATAGTTTTAGGTTGTTTTTTATGTTTTCGAAGCCTTCGCAGGCGGTTTACACCGTTTCACGCCTTAATAGAGAAATTCGCACAATCCTTGAGCAAGGTTTTGCATCTTTAGTGCTCACGGGCGAAATTTCTAACTTTATTACCCCTGCATCTGGACATTGGTACTTTTCGTTAAAAGACGATAAAGCACAAATTAAAGCTGCTATGTGGCGTGGGAATAATCGCAACCAAAGCTATCGCCCTGCAAATGGCGCGCAAGTTACAGTAAAAGCGCGTGTATCACTTTATGAACCTCGCGGTGACTACCAGCTTATTGTTGAGCATATGGAACCGGCCGGCGAAGGTCAGCTAAAACAAGAATTCGATGCACTTAAAATGCGTTTGGCCGCCGAAGGATTATTTAGCTCTGCGTATAAAAAACCACTTCCGCAAAACATTAATCGTATTGGTGTTATTACCTCTGCAACCGGCGCTGCTATAAAAGATATTTTAACGGTACTTAAACGCCGTGCGCCGCAGCTAGAAGTAATCATTTACCCTGCTATGGTACAAGGCAAAGAAGCACACCTACATTTAATTAATCAAATTGAATTAGCTAATGCTCGTGATGAAGTTGACGTACTTATTTTAGGACGAGGCGGCGGATCACTTGAAGATTTATGGTGTTTTAATCACGAACAGCTCGCACGAGCTATTTTTGAAAGTGAATTACCGATAGTAAGTGCAGTAGGCCATGAAATAGATACAACCATTAGCGATTACGTTGCTGATGTTCGTGCAGCAACTCCATCAGCCGCAGCTGAGCTTGTAAGCCCAAATACGCAAGAGTTACACAACAAAGTAACGCAATTGGTTAATCGTTTATCTAACGCGTTTAAGCACGGTATTGCCGATAAACGCGCATTAGCAACGCAGTTACAACACCGCCTTAATTTGTGTCATCCGCGTAGTCAGCTTAGTCAAAAATCACAACGTTTGGATGAGCTAAGCATTGCGCTGCAACAAGCTATGCGTAATCGTTTATATCAGCAAGAACGCACACTCAATAACTTAACGCCTCGTTTGATGCGCCAATCACCTGATAAAAAACTCGCTTCAGCAAGCCATCAACTCTCGCAATTACAAGCTAGGCTAAACCAAGCTATACAGCATCAGTTACAACAAGCGAATAATAGCTTAGCACTGCAAGCAAGCAGGTTAGACTCGGTAAGTCCGCTTAATGTTTTAGCGCGCGGTTATAGCATCACTAAAACACAGCAAGGAAAAGTAGTTAAATCTGTGGGGCAAATTAAAACAGGCGATGTTTTAGTTACAGAGTTAGTCGATGGCTCTATAGAATCACAAATTATTTAAAGCTCTGTACTTAGCAACATTTTAAGTTCGCTATCGCTCGATGTGGAGGTAGTGCTTTTAAATTGTTGCCAAAACTCTTGTTCCATCAACTTATCGTTTAGCTCTCGCCATTGAGCATTACCAAATGTGTCGTTATCAATGGGGGCGGCAAGTTCAAATTCACATACTGTTTTTTTACATTTTGCACTAACAACGTCAGGAATAATTGATAAATCAGCTGTTAATAAAAAATCTTGTAATGCCATTTCAGTACGATAAGCCCATTCTTCATCGCGCGTTTGATTTTCAAATTTATCACGTAAAATCTGCTCAAAATCTGAAGGGCCCCTCATTTTCTTTAAAACACTTTTGAGCGCCGCTTTCTGTTCGGCGAGTTGCTGCTTAAGCTGAGTTACTTGCTCTTCTAAAGGTAGTTCATCAAGCATTTGGGTTTCTGAATTGGTTGTAGGCCTGTCTTCAGCGGGCTCTATACTAGCGACTTGCTCAGGTACTGCAGAGTCTGCATTACTCAATACCTCATTACTTTGTTGTTCAGTATGAAGCTTTTTCTGTTTTTCATAACTTGGCTGCGACTTAACAGATTCCGGATGACTTGAAGCTGCATTAAAGTAGCTCCAAGTTAAACCTACACCCGCAATAAACCCAATCCCTAGAGCCAATAAACTATTCTTGTTCATGTTAATTCCTTTTAAGTTTTATTATTTTTTATTACTTATAGCATTGCACTCGTGTGCGATTCGTTTTCAGGCTCAGGATTTGCTAAAAAGTTTTGGTTCATACTTTGCGCCGGACACTCACAATCCGGTCGACCAATAATTTTAGCGGGTACGCCAACAGCGGTTGTGTGTGGTGGAACATTGCTAAGCACAACTGAGCCCGCACCAATTCGTGCGCCCTCACCTACTTCAATATTACCAAGTACTTTAGCGCCGGCGCCAATTAATACGCCTGCTCTAATTTTAGGATGACGATCGCCCTGCTCATTACCTGTACCGCCAAGCGTTACAGATTGCAAAATTGATACGTTATCTTCAATTACCGCTGTTTCACCAATAACAATACCGGTTGCGTGGTCAAACATAATGCCTTTACCCACTTTACATGCTGGGTGAATATCGACCCCAAACACTTCAGAGTTACGGCTTTGAATAAAGCGCGCTAGCTCTTTGCGATTTTGTTGCCACAAACAATTAGCCAAACGGTGCGCCTGAATAGCATGAAAACCTTTTAGATTTAATATAACCGTAAGATAGGTTTCTGATGCCGGATCGCGGTCTTTTACAGCTTTAATATCCTCAGCAACAAAAGATAGCATACGGTCACATTTTACAAATGCTTGGTCAAACAGCTCTCGGATAGTGAATGCAGATACCACCGCATCAGCCAACTTATTAGCAACAATAAAGCTCAATGCCGAACCTAAACAATCATGATTTAAAACACATGAATAAACATGACTTGCTAATAATGGTTCACGTTTTACTACATCGTTAGCTTCGTCGCGAAGCTGTTGCCAAATTGCATGACGCATAATACTGCACTGCCTTAAGTTGATATAAAATAGCCTTTTCCCAAGTCTAACGGATTTAACCACTAAGGTGTTAATCCCTTAGTTATTTGTTCTGGTTATTAGGTATAACTGTTTATTAAGTTTCATTATTAAATAATAAAAATGCCTCGATGCTTATAGCACCGAGGCATTATTTTAACGCTTAAAAAACACTTAAATTATTGAAATACTTTATCGACTTTCATCACTTCAATATTTTTTGCAGGAATTGCTAATTTATAATCAGCAATTACTTTATCTTCAGCCACTAATTCAGCAGGTTTATTAGTGTTATAAATCATTGGTGATGTTTGCTGCGATGCTAAACGTTTTTGCATACCAGCGCCGTCACCAGTAATAAATACATAGTGAACATTGTCTGTTTGTAAGTTTTCTTTAATAACGCGATTAACATCAGCAAGCGTTAGCGTTTTAAGTTTATTAGTTACGTAACTTACAAAGTTATCAGTGTTGTAAAATTCGCTATCAAGCGCGTAACCTAATTGGCGATTTTGACTTGCAACCATTTGCGGCACAAAGTTAATTAAAAAGTTACGCGTAGCTTCAAAATCACCTTCGCTCATACCATTTTTAATTAGCTTATCTAGCTCAAACAAGGCGGTACGTGTTGCAAAGTGCGCATCGTTATTAGAGCGAAGTGGGCGTAACCACACTTGAAATATTTGCTCTGAGCGCCCTAGGTTTGCATCTGGCTTGGTTTGAAACATACCACGTGGAAAGTATTCAATGTATGCGTAATCGCCATAGTTCATGCCGCGAGTTTCACGAATGCGCTCATATAAAAAGCTGTTAGAACTACGGTGCTCACCAAAGTACGAACGCACAAGCCAAAGGGCTGTCCAGTCTTCGCTACTTCTTATTGTATCAATAGGAAAACCAAACGATACAGCAGTCGATTGTGCCGATTTTTCTACAATAGTTGCATGATGACCTTTAAGCACTGGCGCATCAGGAATACTTAAACGGCTTTGCTCACCTTTTGGTAGCGTTGCAAAATCGCTCATCATTTTAGCTTTAAGGTTTGCAGGCACAGCCCCAATTAAGCCAACCGTGAGTTTAGATTGCGTAAGCTCGCTGTTATAAAACGCTTTAACATCATCTAGCGTCAACGCTTCTAAATCCGAAATATCACCGTAGTTGTAACTTTCGTAAGGGTGATTTTTGTAAAGTGCACTGTATAGCACTTCTTTGCCTAGCTCTTCATCGTTAGATGCTTTTAAGCCTGATTTAATACCATCGATCATTTCTTTTTTAAGGCGTTTAAAGTCATCGTCTCTAAAGCCTGGGTTTAATAATTGATCGCTCACAAGTGAATACCACTGCGCTGCATTGTCTTTATGAATACGCCCTTGGAACGACAGCATTTCTTTATCTATTTGATAACCAAAGCTACCTGCAAGCGGATAAAGTGCTTTTTGAATATCTTTATAGCTTGTCGCCTCTGAGCCACCTTGTGCAAGCATTGCCGCAGTGAGCGCTGCAACACCTTTTTTGCCTTGAGGGTCGGCAGCCGCGCCGGTATTGAATAAAAAGTTAACATCGATTAACGGCGAGCTATTGGTTTTATCAAGTACTTTAAATGCAGGTGCCGCAGGTGCTTGTTCAAGCTTTGCAGTAAGCGCATTTAAATTAACTTCTTGCTCAAAACCTGGGGCTTTATCAAGTGCCGACATTGTTAATGTGGTACGTGCGTTATCAGTAAAGTATTTATTAGCAACGGCTTTAATATCTGCGCTGGTGATGTTATCTGCCGATTTATACAGCTGGTTTATAACCTCAGGATCGCGCTCAAAATGCATGTAGCTGGCAAGGGTTGATGCAATCGCTTGCGACGAATCTAAGCCATTAATAAAGCTGTATTTAAGATTCGATTTTAAATCACTTAGCTTTTGCTCATCAACAAGCTCAGTGCGTGCTTTTGCATAAGTTCGATTAATGGCATCGCGCGCAGTGGCTAAATCGCCTGCGTTTTCTACTTTAACAAATACGTGTAATAAACCCGGATCTTTAGTCTCTGGGTTATAGGTAAACATTTGGCTGGCAATTTGTTTGTCGACCACTAGCTCTTGATATAAATCTGAATTATTTGAAAAATAAAGCTGTGAGATTAAATCAAGCGCCGCTCTGTCTTTTTTAGCAGGCTCCCACGCAGCGCCTTTGTACGATACGAGTAACCAATGCCCTGGTAGCGCTTCATCTTGCTGGTGCAAATATTTTGGTGCTTGTTGAACAGGTTCTGCTTTAATGTCAGCAACATAGTTACCCTTTTTCCAGCTGCCCCAATGCTTTTTAACCATTGCCATTGTTGCTTGTGGGTTTACATCGCCCACGATGACAAGTGACACATACTCAGGCTTATAAAACTTAGCAAAGAATTCTTTACCATAGGCCATTTGATCAGGCATGGCTTCTATGTCTTTAAAAAAGCCCATAGTGGTGTGTTTATACGTGTGCTTATCAAACGCTTTTTCGCGTACAGCGCTTAATAATTTACGAATTGGGCTCGCGTTGTTTTTTAAGTACTCACCTTTTACTGTTTGCGCTTCTGTTCTAAATTGCTCTTCGGTGTAGGTTAAGTTTTGAAAAATATCAGCTTCAAGCTCAAGTACTTTATCAAGGTGCTGCTTTGAAAAGTTTAAATGGTAATTTGTGTAATCGTTTGTTGTATATGCGCGGTTATCAACACCTGAATTTTTTAATATGTCTGAGTACACATCTTCAGGGTATTTTTGTGAGCCTTTAAACATCATGTGTTCAAAAAAGTGAGCAAAGCCTGTTTTGCCCTCTTCAACTTCGTTACGCGATCCAACCGATACCGGAATTTGCAGCGACACTACATCAGGGTAATCGGTTTTAACAACCATGACACGTAAGCCGTTTTCTAGCTCTTCAATTAAGTAATCTTGTGAAAAAACACGGTCATCAGCTTTATTTACTTGTTCTTGTTGTGCTGTTGTTTGCGTGCTTTGGTTTTGTTGCATGGCGCAACCCGTTAAGGCCAGCGATACCGCTAAGCTGGTTGCTAATAATTTAAATTTCATTGTTGTCCCTTTTTAAATTGAGCAAATTTGTTGTCAGATTTAACTCTTTAATTATGCCCCAAAGCCAATAAATATAAGAGCCCCAAGGGAATTTATTATGTAAACAACTGTGTCAATTATAAATTATGGGAACAAGCACTATGAATAAACATCATGTTAATTGAAAAACTTTCATTAAATAAATCTATCTAGACGTCTAAATGGCTGCTATATTAAATCCATCAAAACAAACTTAGCTGGAATGAGGATTATGGCTTTATCACTAAAAGAGAAGATAGTGGACACCAATCAAGGTGTTTATCTTATTGGTACTACCCCGCCTAAAATTGGCACCGATAAAGCGCAATTAAAAACCATTGCAGAAAAGCTATTAGGTCGCTTACACGAAATTGAATACGACGGCGTGATAATATACGACATTCAAGACGAAAGCAGCCGAACTAACCAAGACCGCCCATTTGCGTTTAAACAAACCGTTGATCCGCGTGAATACAGCCATTTACTTCGTAATTTATCTGCACAAGATGTGATTACTTATAAAAGTGTGGCGCAGCGTGGCGTAGGCGAATTTAAAGATTGGCTAAGTGAAACTAAAAACGACTACGATTTACAAAATGTTGTTTTAGTAGGTAGCCCATCATCGATAGGCGATATAAAGCTAAGCCTGCCAGATGCGTATAAAGCATTGGCTGAGCAGTCAGATGATTTCTTTTTAGGTGGCGTTACGATTGCCGAGCGCCATTCAAGTAAACGAAATGAGCACGAACGATTAATAGAAAAAACAGCACAAGGTTGTCAGTTTTTTATATCGCAAGCTGTTTACGACGCACAAGCTACTATAGAGTTAATTACTAGCTACGCACGTACATGTAAAGCACAAGGGATTACACCTCAACGTATTATATTAACGTTTACCCCATGCGGCGGCGAAAAAACCTTAGAATTTATGCAATGGTTGGGTATCTCAGTGCCAGAGGCAACTAAATGGCGCATGCTTGATGCAGACAATACATTAAGCGAATCAGTCCGTATTTGCCGCGAAAACCTCGACTTAATACTTAAAAGCTGTGCGCACCTAGACGTGCCACTGGGCTTAAATATTGAAAGCTTAACAAACCGTAAAGAAGAAATTGACGCATCAATTAACTTATACCGTTTATTAAAAGCTATTATGGAATTAAACCTTGCTGAAAAGCTAATAGCTTAAAGGCTAGGTGAGAGCTAATTAACACCCTTCTTGGCAAGCCTCATGGCTTGCTTTTTTATGTCCGTACTTTGAAAAACAAATTAATAAGTACAAGTAAAAATTTGCAGCTTAAGCTATTCATTGAAGCTATTTTTGGTTATTACTCTCAAGCCTTTTTAAGGCAAACCCCATAGAGGAGCACATAACACCAAAAATAAAACCTATCGCAGAAAAAACTAGCCAAGTTTTTGTGGCATGAGTCATGACGAACTTACTTTTATTATTGTGCTTTTTTAGCGAACTTGTATGCTTGTTTATTTTTATACATTGCGTGGTCTGCATCATTTAATAGCGCTTCAAAGGGCTGCTTTTGTTTATTAGTAAAACTATAACCAATACTAAGCGATAAATCGCAAACACCTTCTTTTAGTAAAGCATTTGTATACTCAGAGGATATTTTATCCATGATGTAGTTAATTTTACTTTTATCGCTTACTTGCATTACTGCAACAAACTCATCGCCACCTAAACGCCCTACTATATCGGCATCTCTTAAATGCGTTTTTAGCGTATCTGCCAATATAATCAATGCTTTGTCGCCCACTTCATGTCCGCAAGTGTCGTTTAACTTTTTAAAGTCGTTTATATCAATAAACAAACAACACACGTCAAAACCTAAACGCAGTGCTAAATTAAGCTTTTGTTGGGCTAATAAGTTAAGTGCTCGGCGATTATAAATATTAGTTAATGAGTCTAACATGGCTATTTCACGCATTTGCTCATAGCTATACACAAGCGCTAAGTCGTCTTCAATCAAATCGCGTAATTGCTCTATGAGCTCAAAGTATTCATCGGTATAGCTAGTTATTTTAGTGTCTTTTAAACATAACGTGCCAAACACTTCGCCTTCAGGCCAATGAATAGGTAAACCTAAGTAAGATTCAATACCCTCTTCAACTACTTCTGGTAGGGTATTCCATGCATCGTTATTACTTGCATCATTAACATATAAAATATTATTAGTTTCAGCGACGTGGCGACAAAAAAGAGGTGTTTGAGGAGGGAGTATAGGGTTGGTCTCAAAGTTAGAGCCCCCCTCGTTACTTCTAATAACAACGCGATAGCCTTTGCTTGTTGCCTGAACCATATAACCAGACGGGGCTGAAAAAAGCCCCGTTACAAGATCAATTGTTTTTTGCCATTTATGCAAAGATATTTGGCCATCAATACCAGAAAATGCCCATTGATCAATTTCAAACATTGCTTTACCTCGGCTATTTAGTAGCTCCAGTATAGGCAAAAAAACAACGTAAAAGCTATTATTTACGACGTCTGCTTGGCTCTCTTTTACCAGTGATGCGTTTTTTATCGCGATCTTTTCGCGACTTGTTAGTATTTTTACGATTATCTTTTGGCTTTTTATTAGGATCTGGCTCGTAACCTTCTAACCACTGCGGCGTTAAACGCGTATCGAGTAGTACTTCAATTTCTTCTAGCAGCCATTGCTCATCAAGACTTACCAGCGACATAGCAAGTCCTTGTTCACCAGCACGACCTGTACGGCCAATACGGTGCACGTAATCCTCGGCAATGTAAGGTAGTTCAAAGTTAATTACGTATCTAAGTGTAGAAATATCTAAACCACGCGCAGCGACATCGGTTGCAACAAGTACGCGTGTAATACCTTCTTTAAAGTTTTGCAATGCACGGTCGCGTGCGCCTTGCGATTTGTCGCCATGGATTGATTCGGTTTTTAAACCATCTTTACACATTTCTTTAGCAAGCTGATCAGCCATTTGTTTTGTGCGAGTAAAAATAAGCACTTGGCGCCAGTTTTTCATGCCAATCATGTGCGATACAAGTTCGCGCTTACGATCCTCATCTACATCGTAAATAACTTGCTCTACTTCAACCGCGGCTGAGTTACGTTTATCAACTTCAATTAGTTCTGGGTTTTTAAGTAACTTTTTACTGAGTTCAAACACGCTGTCATCAAACGTAGCTGAAAATAGTAAAGTTTGGCGATCGCCCGGGATATGTCGCAATATACGTCTAATTTCATCAATAAAGCCCATATCAAGCATGCGGTCAGCTTCGTCAAACACTAAGGAGTCTACGCTTGAAAGTACCACACTGCCTTTAACTATATGATCAAGCAAACGCCCAGGTGTTGCCACTATAACTTGCGCTGTTTTAAGTGCTTTTATTTGAGGGCCAATACTTACGCCACCATAGGCTAAAGCGCCATTGATATTAGTGCCTTGTGCGTACTTTTCAAAGCTTGCAAATACTTGCTGAGCAAGCTCACGGGTTGGCGTTAAAATTACAACGCGGGCAAGGCCTTGCTCATCTTTTTTAGGGGTATTTAAAAGCTTATGTAATAAAGGTAAAACAAAGGCGGCGGTTTTACCCGTACCTGTTTGCGCGCTGCCCATTACATCACTTCCGGCTAAAATAGGCGGAATAGTTTTAATCTGAATTGCGGTAGGTTGAGTGTAATTATTTTGCTCAATCGCTGTTAATAATAACGGGTCGAGATTAAGTGATGAGAACGTAGTGGCAGACATAGGCTTAGCTTTAAAATAACAAAGAGCGCTATTGTACGCATATTACTGTACTGCGTAAATTAACCAGTCCAGAAAAGTATTTAATCGTGGTTGCTCACTTTCACTTTAGCGCTAAAAACAATAAAAAAGGCTCTAAATAACAGTTGTATTTAGCGCCTTTTTTAATTTTATGTAGCTTTAAGCTGGCTTTAGTGTTGCTTTACGTTCGTTGTAAAACGCAATTAAATCATCAACTGTTGCTTGGCAGTATTCGCGAATACCCGAAACCACCATGTGCTTTTCACCACTGCCCACTTTAACGCCGTTTTCTAACAGGTTAAAACGTAGTGTAATTTTTCCGCGCTTACCAGTGTACTCAAAGCTTGGCTCTGCAAATTCAAGTATTGGCGCTGTTATATCAAGGTTATCAAGATTAATAAGCATTGATTCGTAAATTATCATCGGACGAGCAGGGTTTATCATTACCTCTTGCTTGCCCATTAATGGGATAATTACATGCGGAAAGGTAGTACCAGAAAACTCAACATAATTTTTTATTAGACTATTAGTTAGTGCTGGGCATTGGCTGGTTTTACCGCTGCGCTTTACCTTTAAAATGACTTTTTCGCCATTGGTTACATCAAACTCATCGGCTCCCTCAGGGAAATGAAGTTTGGTGTTTTCATCAACCATACCGGCAAAAGTAAATTCCATTTGTTCACTAATACCGTAGCGGTCTAGTACCAATGAAAAAAGTAAGTCTCCTGGCGCGCAAAACTTTTTAGCATCTTTGTCATGAAGTGGATTGTAATCGTCAGCAACGCATTTAGCGAAGCGACAACCCTGCTCACGAGAGATAGAAACATAATCAGCATGCTGCTGAAAAAAAGGACTTAACATAGTTTGTTCACTGCTTAAACTGCTTATAACCTATCTATATTACCAGAAAAAAAATATTGAGAGGTCGAATCTGTTAGATTAATGGCTAAATAAAACAGAGCAATAAAAAAACAATGACCTTTTATTTGTTAGCGCTATCAATTATATGTGTTTTTCCGTACTGCAAAATATCAATAATGCGGCAACCCCTTTGGCACTACTTAATGGCTTTAAGTGTTCTAAGTGCGTATTTTCAAGGTTATGTAAATTTATATGCTCTGCTCAGCATTGGGCTTTACGTTGTTTTATACTACTGCGCGCTAAATGCAAAGCGAGCAATAATACGCGCTATATTAAGTACTGTTTTTATAACTTTCTCACTGGCATTAGCACTTCATTGGGTGCCTGGTTTTAATAACCTCCCTATTGTTATAGATGAGCGTATTACAAGCGATGCGATTGCTTTTACCTTTTATGCTAATTTTGATAAAGCTATGGCGGGGTTATTTCTTTGTGCTTACTTTTATTCGAATAAAAAAGCTTTAAAAGCAGACTCTAATAAAGTAAGTCGATTAAACGTTAAACAGCCCATTTTTATAATTATTGCTACGGTTTTAGCTTCGCTCACTGTGGCTTTAATACTTGAACTTGTAAGTTTTAACCCAAAAGTGCCCGACTTTTGGTTAGCCTTTATTGCTATTAATCTTTTATTTACCTGTGTAGCTGAGGAGGCTTTATTTAGAGGGTTATTACAAACCAAACTTAGCCAAATAATCTCATCTACCCGCCTAGCGTTACTTGCCCCAATAATGACTGCTGCAGTGTTTGCTTTAGCACATTTTGCTGGAGGAATTAACTATGTATTGGTTTCATTTATTTCAGGCTTAGGATACGGCTATATTTTTTATAAAACGCAGCGTTTAGAATGGGCTATTATATGCCACTGGTTAGTGAACGTTTTTCACTTCTTTTTGTTTACTTACCCTATGCTCAGTAAAATCTAAATACATTTACAAATGCTAACAATTTACCCGTTAGCAAACATTGCCAGCGTTTGATTTTGTTAGTAATTTACTACTTTAAATAATAAATTAAAGGACTAATAAATATGCTACGTTTTATAGCGGCAATAACAGTGCTGGCCACAATAACCGGTTGTTCAGGAATGACCTATCATACAGACATAGACAACGGTGTTTTATCTCAAGAAATTGGCACCTACGTTAATAAAAGAGATTTACAGCAATTTTATAGCGACCAAGAAGCACACGAAAGTGGCGCAACACTTTTAGGCCGAATAGAAGGTGAAAGCTGTGATGGCGACGGTATGGGCAACAATAATGTAAGCTACAATCGCTCTAAATCAAACGCGATTGATTTACTTAAAGCTGATGCTATGCGCAGGGGCGGGAATGCTTTTACTATTAATTCCTGTAGTGAAACCTCTGTATCGTACTGCGACCTATCTGTTTTATGCACCGGACAGGCCTACGACTATTAATAAGTAAAAGTGCAAATTATATATTAAGCGCAAAGCTCAGTAGTACACGCTTTCCAGACTCGATTTTAGATACGCTGTGTTCGTACTTATCGGGTCTGAACAAATACACGCGATTAAATAAATTTATAATGCATTTTGAGCATTTAAATACCCCACCCGCTTTAGGTTTCTCTAATACAAAATTAAGCTTGTAATAGCGCCCTTGCTGCACAGGGTCAATATGGTTCATTACGCTATGATTGGTTGGGTAAGTAACAAGGTTTATCGAAAATGTGTTACTGCTAAAAATGGCTTTGTTTTTTACAAGTGCAATCATACTGCCTCCTATGAGTTTATATGCCGCATTGTAGCATTTAGTAAATTATGAATGCTTAGGCTAAACAATATCAAAATACGATGTCATATAGCTAAACAGCCTGAAACAAAAAAGCCGAACTTATTTTACTAAGTTCGGCTTTTATAAGTGCATTTTAGTAATTATGCACTTGGGTATTCGCGGTACGCACGCTCTATATTTTTAGCCTGCTTTTTAGAAATACCTAAATGAGCAAGTGCAACACGTAAACGAGCACGTGATAAGTCAGAGCCTAATATTTCCATTGCATCAAGCACTGACGTACTTGATGTTTTGCCTGTAATTGCGACAAAAATTGGCTCTAAAAAGTCTTTAATTTTAAGCTCGTGGAATGTAGCCACTTCTTTTGCAATTGCAAAAATAGCGGGCTTATCAAAGCTACGTAAGCCTTCTAGCTGCCATACAAAAAATTGTAGTGCTTGGCGTATTACGTTTTCGTCTGCTTTACCGGCTGTTAATAGCGCAGGATCGTAAGTTGGAATACCACCTACAAAATGTCCAGCAAGCTCAACCATATCCGAAAGGGTATTAATACGCGTTTTAGCCTCAGGTAATACTTTAGCTAACATTTCACCGTTAAACTTCCAATCAACAAAGCGCTGAATTAACTGCTCGTCGGTTAAATTTTCACGGATCCACATGCCGTTTAACCAGCTTAATTTATCCACGTCGAATACTGGACCACCAAGCGATACGCGCTTCATGTCAAAGTTTTCAATCATTTCATTAAGTGTGAACTTTTCACGCTCATCTGGCATTGACCAACCCATACGACCTAAGTAGTTAAGCACGGCTTCTGGTAGGTAACCCATTTCTTTATAATAGTTAATAGACGTTGGATTTTTACGCTTAGATAGCTTTGATTTATCTGGGTTACGTAGTAATGGTAAATGACCAAGTACTGGCGCTTCCCAACCAAAATCTTCGTAAAGTTTTAATAACTTAGGTGCTGAGTTAATCCACTCTTCGCCACGGAAAATATGACTAATTTGCATATGGTGGTCATCAACTACGTTCGCTAAAAAGTACGTTGGGAAACCATCCGCTTTTAAAAGCACTTGCATGTCTACGTTTTCCCACGGGATCTCAATTTCATCTCGTAGGTAGTCGTTAAACTTAAATGTGCCTTCGCTTGGGATTTTCATACGTATAACGTAAGGTTTGCCTGCCGCTAAGTTTGCTTTAATTTCTTCATCTGTATGGTTTAAACCACGACCGTCGTATTTAGGGCGCAAGCCTTCTGCCATTTGCTCTTCACGCATTTGATCAAGCTCTTCGCTTGTTGCAAAGCAGTAAAACGCTTTACCATCGTCAACTAACTGATGCGCGTATTTTTTATATAAATCGCTACGCTCAGATTGACGGTAAGGACCAAATTCGCCACCCACATCAGGACCATGATCCCACTCAAGCCCTAACCAGCGTAAGCTATCCATAATCGCAAGTTCAGACTCTGGCGTGCTACGTACTTGGTCTGTATCTTCTATACGAAGTACAAATTCACCGCCTTGTTGTTTAGCAAAACAGTAGTTAAATAAGGCGATATAAGCGGTGCCAAGATGCGGGTCACCAGTTGGCGACGGGGCAACACGGGTGCGAATTGTCATGGTAAATTCTCTTTAAATAAGTGAGATAATAAAAGTGGTTTATGCAGCTACTTTGTTTAAGTAAGCAATAATATCGTTTGATTCATACAGCCATTGTACTTGGCCATTTTTCTCTATACGCAGACAAGGCACTTTAACTTTGCCGCCTTGCTCAAGAAGCTCTTGACGATATTGCTCATTATTTTTTGCATCACGCGTTTCTATGTTTAAGCCTTCGCGCTTAATAGCGCGGCGTACTTTTACACAAAACGGGCATGCTTTAAATTGGTACAGTTTAAATTGTGAGGTTTGCTGATCAAGCTGTGCTTGCTCGTCGCTTGCACGCTTTTTACTGCGAGGAGTAAATACAAAATTAAAGAATAAGATTATACAACCTAAAAACCAACGAACTAATTTCATGTTCTGTGCTCTGCTTACAACAATTTAAGGAGCCAGATTTTAGCACAAATTTACAATCAAAAAAGCTCAATACTGTTATCTATCTTTGGTTCGTTATTAACTTCTAATTCACTGTAGGAGGTAACTCTATTACGGCCAGTATTTTTAGAGTAGTAAAGCGCTAAATCAGCCTGATTTACAATACTCGATACAGTATCAATACTCACTAACTCTAAAAAACCAATGCTAATGGTTAATTGGCCAATTTGTGGAAAAGGGTATTGGGCAACATTAAGGCGTAACCGGTTAAGTGCAACATGTGCATCACCCTCTGTTTCTGCTTGAAATAACATAGCAAATTCTTCACCACCATACCTAAATACATAGTCTTCTATTCTAAAATTATTTTTTAGTAGCCGTGCAACAAGTAAAATAACCTCATCGCCAATTACATGCCCGTAGTTATCATTAATATTTTTAAAGTTGTCGATATCGGCAATAGCTAAATACCAACGTCGCTTTTTATTGTTATCATTTCTTGGTAACAAAAAACCGTTACCCGATACAATCTCAATTACTTTTTTATCAAATGTTTGCCTATTTAAAAGCTCTGTAAGTGGATCTAACCGCGACTTATATAATAGCCCAAGCTGATTAGCATAAATATTTAAAATATGTACAGCTAACATAGTTATTCGTTCTGGTAATTCTTGCTCGGTTTCTATTAATAAAGTGCCGACTACTTTTCCAAAATGATAAATAGGCACGTAACTTGTTGTGCTACTAAAGGCATAGCTCACCCTAATTTTATTTTGAGTGACCTTTTGTAATAACAATGATGCTTCATCTGGGCTTAATTGCTCTAAATTACTGTTTGAATTAATAAGAGTAGGGGGTATGGGGGCTGAAAAATTTTTATTGACGTAAATGGCAAAATTATCAACTTCGAGCAAGTCGCTAATTATTTGTATTAATGCGCTATCTAAATCACTTTCTTCCTCTTGCTGGGTAAGCTTAATAATCCATTCGTGCCCACACTTATTTGCCTTCATTACACTGCCTAAACTAATTAAACTTTTATTAGTCTAGACAATACTCATGAATTTACTAAGTTATGAGGTAATACTTATTAACTAATCCTTTAGAATAGGTATTAAAGTAATACTAAGTCGTCGCGATGCAATACTTCTGCACCACTATCGTATTCAAGTAACTCACCTATTTGATTTGAGTGTGCGCCTTTGATTTTATTTACCTCGGTACTGCTAAAACGCGTTAAGCCACGTGCAATTACTTGATTTTTAGTATCTATTAAATCAATTAAATCGCCTCTTTCAAAACGTCCAAATGCATTAGTAACGCCTTTAGCAAGTAAGCTTGCACCTTTATTTTGAAGGGCACTAATAGCACCTGCATCTATAACAATTTGGCCGGTACTTTTAGGCCCAGCTAGTAGCCATTTTTTACGGCCATCTTTTGGGGCGGTGAGTTTTAAAAAGCGTGTACCAGGTAACTCGTCACTCATACATTTTAAAATAACGTTTTTACCAGCGCCTTTAGCAATAATGACTTCAACGCCTGCACGCCTTGCAATGTCGGCTGCTTGTAATTTGGTTGCCATGCCGCCAGTACCTAAGTTTGTACCACTGCCACCAGCAAGTTGGCGCAGCTCATCGTTTATATGTGTTACTTCACCAATGAGGGTGGCATCGGCATTGGTGCGAGGATCGCTGGTAAATAACCCTTCTTGATCGGTAAGTAGCAATAATTTATTAGCATTAGCCAAAATAGCAACAAGTGCCGATAAATTATCGTTGTCGCCTACTTTTATTTCACTGGTAGCGACTGCGTCATTTTCGTTAATGATGGGCACAACGTCGTAATTTAATAACGCATTGAGTGTATCGCGGGCATTAAGGTAGCGCTCTCTGTCGTCTACATCAGCGCGAGTAAGCAGCATTTGCCCTACATTTACCCCATATAAAGCAAACAAGCTCTGCCAAATATGAATAAGTTGACCTTGTCCAATTGCAGCAAGCATTTGTTTATCAATTAAGCTTCTGCCACAGGGTTTTAATAGTTGTTCGCGCCCAGCAGCAACCGCGCCGCTCGATACTAAAATAACCTGATGCCCCTGCTTTTTAAGCTCGCAGCATTGGCGTACTAATTCAACCATATGTGCTTTGTCTAGCTTATCGGTGCCGCCAGTTAGTACGCTTGTACCAAGCTTTACAACTATTACCTGTTCCCTTTGCATGTGCTTTTTACTATTGATTAATTAAAGATGAATTAATTTATACCAGCTCGGTATTTTTGAACAAGTTAAAAATTTTCATGCTAGGATCTGATTTTATTAAATTAAGTAAATTACTCTCTATGCCTGCCAGTTTATGTTTAATTATTGCCACCTTTTTATGGGGCAGCTCTTTTATTGCGCTCAAATACGCCATTGCTATTTACGACCCTGCATTAGTGATATTTTTACGCATGCTCACCACGTTAGTTTTGTCGCTTTGTTTATGGCGCTACGTTATTCGGTTTGAGTACTTAAAAGGTGACTGGAAGTATTTAGTGGGTATGTCGCTTGCTGAGCCTTGCTTATACTTTTTATTTGAAGGCCATGCAATGGAATACACATCAGCCTCGCAGGCCGGTGTCATTGTCTCTTGCTTGCCTATTATTATTGCGTTGCTTGCCTTTGTATTACTTAAAGAGCATATAAGCAAAGCCATTGTTGTCGGTTTTACGCTGTGTATAGGCGGCAGTATTTTACTTACGCTTCTTTCACCAAGTACCGACCAAGCACCTAATCCGTTACTAGGTAACTTTTTAGAGCTTATGGCGATGGTGTGCGCTGCATTTTATACCGTAAGTATTAAACATTTAGCTAATCGCTACTCGCCCCTGACTTTAATTGCGTTGCAAGGTATTAGCGGCAGCTTGTTTTTTGCGCCGTTTTTATTTTTTATCGACCTACCAAGCGAAAATCAACACGACTTAACTGCGCTCATGAGCATTTTGTATTTAGGCTCGTGTGTAACCCTTGGCGGCTACGGCATGTACAACTATGCAATTAGCAAGGTATCGGTATTAACCGCTGCTGCGTACTCTAATTTAATTCCTATTTTTACACTTATTTTGTCAGCTATTATTTTGGGCGAAGTGCTCAACGTTTGGCAATGGCTGAGCATATTTGTGGTATTTATTGGCGTAATGGTAAGCCAGCGCCATCAAGAACTCGTGGTTGATATACCGCTTAGCGAATCAGGCGAAGACATTTGCGCAGATACAAGCAACCTTAAATCAGTACCCGAGGCAAGTGAATCAAAAGGGTAACAGGTAAGCAAATACAGCCCAGGTGTTTGTAAAAATGAGTTTTGGGATTGATGAATAACCTCAATCCCCGTTACCTTATAATTTTGAATCACCCCACTTTGCAGTTGCAAAGTAAACGCCTCTCCCACTTTGGCGTGTTGTAAAAATGCAAAGTGGGTGTCGTTATGCCCAGCTATTAGCGAGCCTTTTTCGTTTCCAAACTCTTTTCCGCCCAGCTCCCCTGCGGGTAAAAATTGGCTAGGCGCAAACGCTAAATTGCGACCACTCGCTCCAGCTAATACACTTAATGTTTTATTATGGCTTGGCCAATCAAGCTTTGCAGTCACGTAGCTGTCGGCGTAATACCACGGTTTTACTTTAATGCCGGGTGATTTAAGCGCCTCTTGCCATGCTTGCTCAATTAATACTTGAGCAAGCCACGCTTTTGCCTGCATATAAGCGCCGTGACCAAATAATCCAAGCCCAGCTATTAGTAAACCCGCGCTTAGCCACTTTTTCATTTACGTGCCCTGCTTAACTTAAATGATCGGTTTATTTTAAGGGCGCTAAATCCCAATAATAAAATACAGCCTAGTAATATATGTAACCTGCTTTGCCCATCGGTTTGCGGTAAACGCATTGCCATACCTTGTGGTACTGCATTAGTAGCTTGCGCCGTTTGCTCTGCCACTTCTTTTATTTGAGTTTGTTCAATCGCTATAAAAGCAGTAAACGGGCTAAGTAATTGATGAGTAAGCGCAAGCTCCTGTACTTCATCTTTAACTGTATTTTGCTCGTTGTATAAAAGTAATGACTTGATTTTTTGGCGCGCCCACAGTTTTGCTATACCTTGAGCGCTTGAGCTATTTTGTGTACTTAATTTAATACTTAAAGGACCTTGTGCTGTTTGCCCAGCAAGTACCACATTTTTAGCATTATTAAGTTTTATGGCGACCATGATAGGCTCACCAAAATATAAATCAGGTAGTGGTGGCGGCCAAAAATCTAAGCTGTTACCGCTTTCATCGCTTAGCCCCAAATTAGTAATAGCCGGATGTGCAAGCTTATCAAACAACTGCTGCATTTTAGGTTGCACCTCGCTTGTGCTGCCTATAAACGTAAATGAGCCTTTACCTATATCTGCCGCTCGGCGCATAAAAAAGCTATTCGGTGCGCTGCCAATACCCACTGTAAATAAGCGGCTATCGCCTAATTTACTTTGAATATTTTTAAATAATGCATCTTCATTACTTACGCTGCCATCAGTTAAAAATACAACTTGGCGCACAAAACCACCAAACTCGCTACCATCAAGTACGGCATTAAGCGCACCTTGTATTTCAGTGCCACCGTCGGCCTCTAGGCTATAAATAAATCGCTCTGCACGGCGTAAATTAAAGTCACTGGCTATAAGTGGTTTATCGCTCATTGGAGTTACTATGTTGTCAAAACCAATAATGTTAAAGCTGTCGTCGCTATCAAGTAATGAAAGTGCATAAAACAACGCTTTTTTAGCTTGCTCCATAGATTGCCCATGCATAGAGCCTGACGTATCAACTACAAATACCATTTCACGAGGTAAGCGCTGTGTTTGTGTGAAATGATCCCCTGGTGGCATTAGCATAGCAAGCCCGTATCGGTCACCATTTTCAAACTGCTGAGTAAAAAATGCGGCTTGAGCTTGCTCTTTTTGCAGCGGTTTAAACTCAAGTACAAAGTCGCGATTAACTGCATTTGTCTCATTTAACGCTATTTTATATTGTCCAAACGCGGTGTTTTGCACATCAACATTGTGAAATTTAGAATTGATATCCACCAGCTCTAAGCCTACGTCTATATCTATGTTTAAGCTAAATTGGCTGCTTGGTACGTTATCATTTTGATTACTGCTTTTAATACTGTAAACAGGGCTTAACCATCCCGTTGGGAGCGAGTTAAAGTGCGTTTGGTTCTGAGTACTCACCTCAACTTCACCACTAATCGCGTGATAACGCGGTGTAATGGTAGTAGGAAATCTAATAGCAAATGTGCCGCTGCTGTAATCAATTATTTCTTGATACTCAAGCTCAATAATTACTTGCTCACCAGGGCCAATATTTGCCACATTCGTAATAAACATATTGGCGCGTTGCTGGCGCACAAGGGCCGCTTGCTTACCTGCTTTTTTAGCCTCCTCGTATTTTTTTTCGGCCTCTACCTTTTTATCAATTTGGCCTTTAATGACTCGCTCACCTATACGCATAGTCATGGCATGTACGGCGCTTTCATCAGGCAATGGAAAAACGTAGCGCGCATTAACCGCAAACGGGTTTTCGTTTTGATAAGTTTGCGTAACTACAACATGATTAATTAGGCCGGTTAAGGTCATATTGGCGTCGCTTTTTAATATTATTGCTGGGCCTGCTGGCGCACCATTGCTATCAAAAAGCTCTAACTTGGGTGATTGCGCATGGCTTTTGAAGCTCGCTAACAGCACAATCGCTATGAATATAAAAATGCTTACTTTAGTAAGCATTTTGGTCGGTTTACTCAACATAAAATCACTCCATCGAACGCTTTGTTTTACTTAGATTCAGTTAGATTTAGTTACTCGCCGTTTGGCCATTTACTGAGTTCATTGAGCGAGTGGTAAGCGTTACGCGTCTATCAAAAAAGTTATCTTCCACCGTGTTACTGTTAGCCAATGTTTGCTGCTCGCCAAATGCCTGCGTGCTTAAGCGTTTATGGCTCACGCCGTGTTTTATTAAATAGCTTTGCACGGCATTTACACGTGCTTTGGAAAGTAAAAGGTTGGCTTGCTCATCGCCTCGTTGATCGGCAAAGCCACTTAAATCAAGTGCGAGTTGTGGTTGGTTGTTTAACAAGGTAACCAGTTGGTCTAACTGCAGCGCAAAATGCGGGGCAATAACACTTGAACCTGTTTTAAATTGCACCGTCATCGCCAATAAGTTATTAATTTGAACTTGAGTTAACTGCTCATTTTGATTGGCAAGCACTTCTAGCTGTTGCTCTAACATATTATTGTGGTTAAGCACGTGTTGGTAATCGCTGGTTTTTTCTTTCATAACCGTAATTGCACGCTCTTGCTCTGCAATTTTGTTATCAGCTACTTTTGAATCACCTATTAAACCACCGGCAAATGCCCCAATAAACGCACCTATTGGCCCGCCTACTACGCCGCCAATAATAGCGCCTGCACCTAAACCAATAGCCGTTTCTTTATGGGCTTCTTTTGATGGCGTGTTAGATGTTGAGGCAATTGCTGGAGTACAAAAAATAGCAACGAGTGTTAACGCAATTAATGTCTTCTTCATGATTTGATCCTTAAACTTACTTTTTAATTTGTGATGTTTTGTTTTGATGGACCTATTAAAACAAGCTCAAGTGGCAACAAAGGGGATCAAAAATGGCAAACTGCTGAGCAATTGTGGCAAAAAAATGGCAATTGCCTTTTTAAGCGTACTTAGCTTAAAAACTTCGATATAGTGCACAACAGAGCCGATAGGATAATGATTAAGATGAAAAAAATAGCCATCGTTGAAGATGAACCCGCAATCCGCGAAAACTACATAGAAATGCTGAGCGCACAGGGCTACCAAGTCAGTGGCTTTGAAAATCGCGCCAGCGCTGAAGCTGCATTTAAAAACGCCCTGCCCGATTTAGCCATTGTTGATATTGGCCTAGGCCATGAAATAGATGGTGGTTTTTTACTGTGCCAAACATTGCGTTCGCTTTCTAAAACACTGCCTATTATTTTTTTAACCGCCCGCGATAGCGAAATAGATACTGTATGCGGCCTGCGCATGGGCGCCGACGACTACCTAACAAAAGACATAAGCTTGGCTCACTTGGCTGCACGTATTGGTGCGCTATTTCGCCGAATGGAAGCACTTGAACAACCCGCTGATGCAAACGCCCTCATAACACGCGGGCAGTTAACGCTCGACACGCAACGTATGCAGGTATTTTGGCAGCAACAATTAGTTGATTTAACCGTAACCGAATTTTGGATGCTGCATTCACTCGCCCAGCGACCAGGCCATGTTAAAAGCCGTAACGATTTAATGAGCGATGCAAAAATTTATGTAGACGACAGCACTATTACTTCACACGTAAAACGTATTCGTAAAAAGTTTATAGCACTCGACAGCACCTTTGATTGCATAGATACCGTGTATGGCATGGGCTATCGGTGGGAACAACACTAATGCTACGATTTGGTCTGCGCAGTAAATTTATATTACTTTCATGTTTTTTGTTTTTGCTGCCGTGGCTTGGCTACGAGTACGTATGGGAAATGGAAAAGTTTTTACGCCAAGGCCAAGAAAAAACCCTCGTAGGCACCACTCGTGCACTTGCTACTGCATTACATGAGCGCCCTGCATTATTTGACGAGCAAACCAACTTTTTAGACCAAGTTGTAAAAGGTCGCGATTTATACGCTTATAATCTTAAAAACCCTATTCAGCTCGACGGTAAACTTAACGATTGGGAAAGTTACCAGCCGTTATTTTGGCACTACGACAAACGCTATTTACAAAAAACAGATAACAAACATCAAGCCAGTGACTTATCGTTTTATCATATGGTGGGAAAATTTGATAACTACTTATACGCCGTATTTAAAGTCACCGACAATACCCTTATTTATCGCGCTAAAAATAGTTTAAGCATTACCAATAACGATTATTTACAAATTGGCTTAAAAACACCAGACGGCCAATTTAATACCTATATAATTGCGCCACGCCAAGATGGCTGGGTTAATGCGTTTGATGCAAATACCAAAGCCCCTTTTACAAAAATTCAGGGCTATTTTGAAAGTACCGAATCAGGTTATAACGTAGAGCTGCGCTTTCCTATTAGCATGCTGGGCAACAAACTTGGCTTTGCTATTGTTGACATTGATAGTAAAGAGGCATTGCTAGAGCCTAAAATAATGTCGACCTCAAACTTAAATAACCCAAACGATTTAGGCTCGGTATTAGTCCCTTCCCCAGAAATTAGCCGTATTTTAAAAGGTATGGGCCACAGTGGTAGCCGCATTTGGGTGGTTGATAACCATCATCGTGTACTTGCGCAATCGGGTACTATTCAAAATGCAGATGGCGTATGGGCTGATGGACTTGCTAACAAAGCACCTGAAACTTGGTGGCAGCGCTTTGAGCAAAATTACTTACACCCAATTTACTATAAAATATTAACGCGCCCCGAAAATGAGTTTTTAGATACCCTGCACGATGTAGCTTCTATGCAGGGCACACATTTAGCGAAAGCATTAAAAGGACAACCTGCATCGTCTTGGCGATTAACACCCGACAGTAAAGCCGTTATTTTATCGGCCGCTTACCCTATTTGGATTCAAGACCAAGTAATTGGCGCGGTAATAGCAGAGGAAACCACAAACGGCGTACGTACGCTGCGTAACAAATCGCTCGAAAAACTCTTTAACGTTATTTTAGCTGTGATGCTAATTGGTACTGTCACCTTGTTCTTTTTTGCCTCACGTATATCGAACCGAATTAGGCGACTGCGCGATACTGCTGAGCAAGCGATTGATGCACAAGGGCGTGTTACCGGCAGTATTAATTACAGCGATGCTAACGATGAAATTGGGGATCTTTCTCGTAGTTTTTCAAACATTGTGAGCCGACTTGGTGGCTATACCGATTACTTAGAAAATATGTCGTCGCGGTTATCGCATGAGCTGCGCACGCCGGTTGCCGTAGTGCGCTCGTCACTCGAGAACTTACAAAGCTTGCCACAAAACGAGCTGAGTCAAAAATACCTTGACCGCGCCAGTGAAGGCGTTGAACGCTTAGGTAAAATAATAACCACCATGAGCGAAGCCACTCGCCTTGAGCAAAGCATTCAAAGCAACGAACCTGAACCTTTTGATTTACAAAAAGTAATAAATGGCTGCATGCAAGGCTATCAGCTTACTTACCCAAACCAGTTATTTACGCTTGATGTATGCCAAAACAAATTACCTATGCAAGGTGCTCCGGAGTTTATAGCTCAGCTGCTTGATAAACTTATTAATAACGCGCTGGAGTTTAGTGAAGCCAATACGGCTATTAATGTAGGCCTTAAGCAGAGCGAAAATAAAGCAACATTAACTGTGAGTAATACTGGTCCCGCTTTACCTGAAGGGTTAACTGAGCATATTTTTGATTCAATGGTGTCGGTACGTAGCCAGCAAATGCAGCAACAGCCACATTTGGGATTAGGGCTTTATATTGTAAGGCTGGTGTGCGACTACCATAAAGGCAGTGTAACCGCGCAAAACAACGAACAAGGTGATGGTGTAGTATTTACCGTAACACTGCCGTTAGTTAATGGTTAAGGCTGTATTTATACCGTTATATTTGTACCGTTATATTTATAGCCACAGCATTATATGCAAATAGTAAGTACGCAATAAATTAAATTCAGCTGTATATTTTTAGTTAAAAAGAGTTACTTTAATTTATCTTAACTCTATATAAATTAACAAATAAACCCCTCTCATCCCTTAAAACCCGCCGGTTACAATTTAGTACAACTTCAAATGTAACTATTCACTTTTTATTCAGTCGAATGACCATACCCTACATCATATTAAAGTATTGAATTGAAGGAATACTCATGAAACCATCACTAGAGCGTGAAGAACTAGACTTTATTTTTGACTTATACAGGCCCTCTAAAAAACCTGAGCCTGAAGAGATAAAACCAAAAAGCACCAATTACAAAGAGCTAAGAAAGCACGACGCGACTAAAAACCAAGGTGTATCGCACTACTTAGTCTAATTTTATTACGCTTGGGACTTCTCATGTTCTAAAAATGCTTTAATGCAGTTTATTTCTGCAAGTTTTACTTCTTCGCCTATTTCAGGGCCTTTTTTGCCATTTTTAAGTGCATCTTGCACTACTTGTTTCTTATCCATTTTTTGCAGTTCAGTATGAATTGCTCGCAGCTTAGCTGCTTGCGGGTATGGCTTATCGACCAGTGTTTCACCACGCCCTTGTGCATCACATTGGCATGCTTGGGTAAACGCTATAAAACGTTCTGGGTGTACCAACGCATTTAAGTTAGTCACTATTAGCTTGTGAATGGTTTGCGGCCTTAACTGATCAATTGTATGGCAAAGGGTGTGATTATCACTGGTGAGTACGCCAACATCACGAAAACGGTTAGGCACTTTTAAGCGCTCACAAAACGCCTCAATAACTGCAACGCCTTCGCGTTCGTGCCCTCGTAGGTTTCCATGCTTTTTAAAACTAAGCGCTTTTCCAAAATCATGGGTAAGTGCAGCAAAACGTGCTTCTAAGTTAAAATTTAAATCAGCTGCACGCCTAAGTACCAACATAGTATGAACAAATACATCCCCTTCAGGATGATGGTTTGCCGGTTGCGGTACATTAACCATGCGCTCAAGTTCTGGAAAAATACCTAAACCTTGCAGTGCTTCAAAATAAAGCTCAGGGTGCTTTTCACCCAGTGCTTTTTCAGTTTCAAGCCACACGCGCTCAGATACTAAATGATTTAGCTCACCTTTATTTTTAAGCTCGCGCATTAATGCATAGGTACTTGGGTGAATACGCCAATCACTGCCATAGCGCGCTAAAAAACGGGCAATACGCAGTACTCGAACAGGGTCTTCTACAAATGCCTCAGTGGTGTGGCGCAGTGTTTTATTTTGTAAGTCAGTTTGGCCATTAAACGGGTCAATAATATTACCGTGTTCATCAAGCGCCATTGAATTTATGGTCAAATCACGCCTTGCTAAATCTTCTTCTAGCGTAACGGTTGGGCTGGCATCAACCACAAAGCCTGTATAGCCTTTGCCACTTTTACGCTCTGTGCGCCCTAGTGCATATTCTTCTTTTGTTTTTGGGTGTAAGTAAACCGGAAAGTCACTACCTATTGGCACAAAACCAAGCGATTCCATCGTTTTTGGTGTTTCCCCAATCACTACATAGTCGTTATCTTTTGATTTTATATTTAGCAGTTTGTCGCGCACTGCACCGCCAACGAGGTAAACTTGTTTTAAGTTACTTTTCACTTTATTCCCAATAACACTTGCCCAATTGTTTGACGCTAATCATATCATTAATTAAAAAATTCTGCGGTATTTGCCAAGCTTAAGTAAGCTCATTACAATGGCGCATTATTTTTAGCTATAGCCTCATAATTAATGAAAAGCCATTCATCAAAAAAAGAACTCATGTTACTACCCATTTTATTAGTGGTTATTTTAATGTGTGTGGCGGGTCACTTTTTACTACAAGCAAATTTTCAAGACAGTAATGTGGTTGAATACATGTTGGCAGCACTGCCGTTTGCTATGTTTGGGTTGGTTATTGTGGCGTTTAAAATGGCGGCTAAAAGCGAAAAAGATGAGCAAAACGAGCAGGACTCTTAATCCTACTCTGTTTTAGCTACTTATTATAATTTAAAGTATGTGATAGCCAAACCAGTCTGGCTTTATCGGCTGCGATATACCGCTTGGCGTGAGCTTAATGTTTAGCTGGCTGTCGAGTAAATCAATGGCAAAGCAATCGTCCACATCATGTAAATCATCTTTATGAATATGACTAAGCCCTGCGAGCAAATCGTTTTTAGCGCGCTCTTTAGCTTCATGGCTACTGCTTGCAACATACAGTGCAAAGTCATGTTGCTCAGCCATGGAATCACTTCTGTAAGCGCCTAAATTTACAAAATAGAGTTGTTTATTTTGCTCCACATAGCTATCAACAACTTCTACTTTAAAGCCATCAATATGATTAATTGCCATGTAGCTATCCATGTGAACACTACTTCTGTCGCCTACCCATTGGCTTTTTAACTTTGAGTAGGTTTGCTCTATATTCTCCCCTACTACAAAACGAATATCATGCATTTCAATGTGGCAACCTTGAATCCGGCCACCTAAATACACCATAAATAACTGCATGCTTTTCCTTAACCTAAATTATCAACATCAATATTATGCTTTTTAATCAACTTATAAAAATCTGAGCGGTTGCGCTTGGCAAGCTTAGCGCCTTCTGCTACGTTACCACCTGCCATTTTTAAAGTGTTAATTACATAGTCGCGCTCAAACTCTTTTTTAGCGTCGTTTAGTGATAATGGTTCTACGTTTGTTTCGTTACTATTTAGCGCAGCTAACACTAAATGCTCTGAAATAACATCGCTTGGCGTTAATGCTACAACCTGCTCTACTACGTTTTGTAATTGGCGGATATTACCTGGCCAATCGTAACGCACAAGTGCATGCATAGCATCGCTTGCAAAGTGTTTTTCAGTTTGGTTCATGCGCTTAGCAATGCTTGCACTAAAATGCTGTGCTAATAAGCTTATATCTTCGCGGCGCTCACACAGTGGCGGTAATTTTAAATTAACTACGTTTAAGCGATAGTATAAATCTTCTCTAAATTGCTGGTTTAAAATAGCTTCAGGAAGATTTTTATGTGTTGCCGACACTATGCGTACATCAATTGCTATCTCTTCTTGAAAACCTACTGGGCGAATTGTTTTTTCTTGTAATACGCGCAGTAACTTAACCTGTAAGTTAAGCGGCATATCGCCAATTTCGTCTAAAAATAACGTGCCACCCTGTGCTTGTTGAAACAAACCTTGGTGATCTTTAATTGCACCCGTAAACGAGCCTTTTTTATGACCAAATAATTCGGACTCTAAAAGCTCCCCTGGTACAGCGCCGCAGTTAATTGCAACAAAAGGGCCACCGCTTACATGGCTATGCTGGTGAATCGCCTGTGCGAGTAATTCTTTACCAGTACCACTAGCCCCCGAAATAAGTACATTAACTTGCGTTGGCCCAAGTAGTTTTACTTGCTCTAACAAGTGCAGCATTGCACCACTGCGCGTAACTATATTACTTTTAGGTGCAGCTTCATCGGCGTTAACACCATGAATTTCTATCGCTTTAGCAAGGCTGTCAAATAGCTCATCTTTATCCACTGGTTTAGTTATGAATGCAAAAATGCCCTGTTTAGTTGCCTCTACTGCATCAGGAATTGAGCCGTGCGCTGTCATCATAATAACAGGTAATGCAGGGTAGCGGCTTTGCAGCTGACGATGCAGTGCCATACCATCCATTTCATCCATGCGTAAGTCGGTTATTACGGCATCAAACACTTGGCTTTTAAGTATTTGTAGTGCGGTTAAGCCGCTTTCGCAGGTTGTCACTTCGTATCCTTTTGATTCGATACGAATAGCGAGCAGTTTTAATAAGCTAGCGTCGTCGTCTACGAGTAATACTTTTGCACCTTGTACTTTAGTTGCGGCCATCGTTACTGCTCCTTCGTTTCTTCTCGTAGTAAAAGTTGCTGCTCAATCGTTGCTAACGATGAGAGGGTTTCTTGCATTTTATTATTAAGTGCTTGTTGCTCTTTTTTAGCATTTATTTGCATAGTTACTTGCTGCTTTTGAAGCCATAAATATTGCTTTATGTCATCAGGCCAAAAGTAAGCAAGATCGAGCTTTAGCAACTTAGTCATTACCGTATTTGGATCATCATTTATGTTTAAGCACATGAACTTAAAAAAGCGTTTAAGCTCGTTTTCGCCTGTAAAAACATCTTTGCTAGGTATCAATTTAAATCCACCACACTGATTAGCGTGCCATGCAATAACTTGCTCTGCAGGAGGATAGCTTGGTTCAATTTTTGGTCTAGGTTTTGGACTAGGATTACTGTTTTTGTCGGTCGTTTTTTTTGTATCGACCACAGGTGCAGGTGTAATTGACACACGCTCTTCTTGCCCATTATTAATTTCACAACCTGATATAACCATGCTGCTACTGAGCACACATAAAATAGCGATTAAACGCAAGCGCATGTTAATTAACTCCTAGATTTTTTGTTATGGGAATTTTAATTGAAAACCGGCAACCATGTGGCTCGTTATGCTCAACACTAAGTGTACCTCTTAGCTGTTCAACAGACTCTTTTACAATAGTTAAACCCAGTCCACTGCCTTGCAGCGTAACATTTTTACTGTGTTTACCTTGATAAAATGCGCTGAAAATTTGAGTTTTTTCTTGCTCTTTAATACCGCACCCTTTATCAAGTACAACGATACAAAGCTGGTTTTGCTCAAGCGCTAAATTAATAGTAACGCTTTGCTTATCCTCTGAAAATTTTAAGCCATTTGAAATAAGCTGAATTAAAATCATCTCAATAAGCTCACTAGGTAAAGCAAGCGGTTTGTTAGGTAAAGTATTTTGCCACTGCAGAGCTTGCTCACGCGCAGTTAAGCGATGCTCAAAATGGCTATTAATTTTATTAATAAGAAGACTAAATTCAACTTCGCTTAAGCTGTCTTTACTGGTGCGAATCGCATTATAACTCAGCAAACTGTCAATCATTGTGCGAAGGCGCACCATAGATTGGCTAATAAGCTCAAGCACTGCTTTTTGCTCAGCGGTAATTGGGCCTACTATTTCATCAGTTAATAAGTCAGTGCCTTCAACCATTGAAGCAAGCGGCGTTTTTAGCTCATGAGTTACATGGCGTAAAAAAGTATCTTTTTGCTGCTCAAGCATATGAAGTTGCTCTTGTACCCATTGGAGCTTTTCTCCTAGCTCAACAAGCTCAGCTGAACCTTTCACAGATATTTTTTGCTGCCAATGCCCCTGCCCAAGCTTATCAATAACCGTAGTTAACCCTTTTAGTCGCCCACTTATACGCCATAAAAAGCCTCCCCCAACAATTAAAGTCAGTGGAATAAGTGCCACCAGCCAATTTATAAATGACGCTTGCAGGCTTGTAAGCTCTTTTTGGTTATTGGTAATTTGCGCTTCGTTTTTATCACGTAACCATAAAGTAAGCTCAGCAACTAAATCGCTCACTGGCACAAATAGCTCAGCTTGCTGTTGTTTTTTCTCAACAAGCTCTACATGCGCGGTTTGTAAGGTGGTATATAAGCGTTGCCATTGGTTGATATACTCTTTATTCGTGTTTACAAATTTGAGTTCATCAATGCTTTGTAGGGATGATTGCCATTTATCAACAATAAGCTTATCTAGCGATTCACTTTTTAATACCCAGTTTTGTCTAGTGGCGCGTTCAAGACTGTTGAGTTCTTGCTTTAAAGTGTTAAACGATTTGGTAACTTGGTAGTTGCTACTCACAATACTTTGAGTAACCGCTAATTGCTTATTAAGCGCATTTAAAAATACGATCACCACTATAGAAAGCGGCAGTAACGAAAGCAGCATACTCATTGCAAATTGCCCAATTAAATTAGGCCGCCAGTTAAGCATTGCTTGGTATTTTTTAGCTATGGTTGCTGGCATTTCGTTTAGTCCTTTTAAGTTAAGCGTTCTATTATTAAGTGCTTACCTTATACACTAGCTGAACCAGCAATTATATTTAATACGATTAACTGCCAGCACTACAAAACAATGTGTCGCCAAATAGAGACAACGTAACTCGTTGATTTTAATAAACTCCCTTTTAACCCCATTAAATAGTGTTGCAAAAGGCGCACAAAAATTACAATAAACCCAGTAAAAACTTCTCACTGGCTTAAAGCTAAAACAATAACCAATTGAAAAATAACAACAATTATTATTGGCACCATTTTTGTAATAGGAGTAATAACTTTAATCAATAAGGAAATAATTATGAACAAACGCATTTTAGTAATTTCATCATTACTGGCTTTAGGCTTTTTAGGCGCTAATGCACACGCAATGGACGTTCACGCGACTTTTAACGAACTTGATAAAGACAGTAACGGCACATTAAGTGAAGCCGAAGCAGGTGAAGATGCTGTGTTACACGAGAATTTTTCTCAAATTGATACTAATCAAGATGGGCAATTGTCGCTAGATGAATTCAAAAAATTTATTCAATAAACTCATTTAATAAGGAACGTGATTATGAAACAACTTATAGCCGCTTTTTCATTAATGTTTTTAGCAATTAGTGCCACCGTAATTGCATCGCCAACAAATGTGCGTTTTGCCCACTTAGATAAAGACATGGACGGACAAATATCAATTGCAGAAGCAAAGGAAGATAAGGAAGTAATGAGACAATTTGCCGACTTAGATGAAGACGGTGATGAAAAGGTCTCAAAAAAAGAATTTGAAAGCTTTAAACCTTAATGAGTAATTACTGATTAAGCTTTACTTAAGCTTGTTATAGGTAAACTGGAATTAAAAGCATTTGCCATAATCCCTGAGGGAGTGTGTAAAAGGATTTAATGTTGGGAGTTAAATTACGGCAAGTGCTTTTTCCTTTTCACTTTATTTTAGCCACAAACTTTAAATACATCTTTTGGAAGGAACACCATGAAGATACTTCCCCTTACTATAAGCATCTTAATGCTATTAAGCTTTGATGCCGCTGCACTTGATGTAAAGCAACGCTTTGATCACCTCGATAGCGACAAAAGTGGCTATTTAACGCATGACGAACTTGATCCCCAACCACAACTATTAAACACATTTATAAAATGGGACAAAAACCAAGATAACCAAATTTCGTTAATCGAATTTAAAAATTACCTTACCAATAACCTCTACTGAGTATTTTTCATGGAAAAAACAAGCTATATAGCGCTTTTTGCGTTTAGTATTTTTAGCACATTAGGCTTTGCTGCAAGCAACAATGTTGCAGAGCAATTTGAAAAACTTGATAGAAACCAGGATGGTTTTTTAACACGTTCAGAAACCGCTGTAGACCCCGCTTTGTGGTCTCGATTTTCAAGCTATGATCAAGACAAAGACGGCAAGCTAACGCTAAGTGAATACAGTTTATATGCAAGTAAGTAGTCTTATAGCTAGGTACACAAACACCTAGCTTATTATATTTATACTATTAATTACGTTCAGACTTTATTTTTAGAACAATGCGCTAAGTACTCTGCATCAGTAGGTTTTGGGCTCACCATAAAATCCATTTTGAGATAAGTTAGAATCGGTTGCTTACTCGTATTTTCAACTGTCGGTTTCCAGCGCCATAAACCCACAGCAGCTGCCGCATCAATATCAAACACGCCCTCAGGGTAAGACGAGACAACCTTATACCCTTGGACTTCACCTTGTGAATTAATTAACATAGCAAACTCAACACAGCCTTAAATACTTTTCTTTGCAGCTTCTATCTGACATCGCGGCTCAACTCTTTTAGCAACATCCCAGTATTCACCTACCTTACTTCGCAGTTCAGGACTTGATAAATCAATAAAACTCGGCATTTCATCGTTTACTTGTTTATCAGACATTGAGCTACAGGCTGTCAGCATCATGCTCAAGGGAGTAATAAATAGAGAGCTTTCATAGCATTCCCTTATTAATTCGTTATAAATAATTTTTTAAGTAGTTGCATCAATTACCTGTTATGCAAACGCACCACCAAAGTGAGATATATAAATACTCCACTTAAAATCTTATGACTTTCTTCTTTCTCCCGTTATTTGAAATGCTTCGCCAGCCGGACAATTCTTTAAATATTTTTCACCTACTGGTTTTGAGTCAATAGTGAAATCAATTCTAATATGAGTAAGAACAGGCTGTTTAGCTACATTTACGTTAGTAGGCAACCAGGCCCATGTACTTAAAGATTGAGCTGCGGCTTCATCAAATAACCCTTTAGGATATGAGGAGGTTACTTTATATCCTTGCGCCCTACCCTCAGAATTAATGATAGTCATGAGTTCTACACAACCTGCAAGACCCTTTTTTGCAGCAGCTATTGGATATTGTGGTTCTGTTCTTGTTAAAATATTCCAATAGTCTTTCACCCTATCGCGCAGCTCAACACTTGATAAATCTATATAATCTAGCTTTTCAACAGTTTCCTCTGTCGTAGGTGTTGCTCCACATGCCGCAAGTAATGAAGTTAATGGGAGTAATAAATAGAGGGCTTTCATAGCGTTTCCTTGTGCTTTATTGATTGTTTTACATACTAAATAATCACATCAATTACCTATTTTGTAAACAGTTAGTAAAGAGAAAAACCTTATAATGAGGCCTATCAATTCATTGGTATTATAAAATCAAGTTTGTTAATGTAAGTAAATTAACAATAAAAATTAAGTAACCATGTCGCTCAAAAAAATAATCAAACCACTCATACTAGCCAGCCTTTGCGCTAGTTCTAGTTACACTATTGCACAAACAAAAGTAATTTATAACGCCAATGGTTATACCCCTTTATACCAAGGTGAAGTACAGCAGTTTACTACCCTCGTTATTAAAAATGGCAAGGTAGTAAAACTAGGTAGCGATACACTTAAAGATAGCTACCCAGATGCCAAGCTAATTGACGCGCACGGTAATACCTTATTACCAGGCTTAATTGATGCTCATGGGCACGTTATTGGCCTTGGCGATAATTTATCGCAACTTGATGTACGCGGTGCAGAATCGGTTGATGAAGCAACGAATAAACTAAAAGTATTTGCCGATAACAAACAAGGTTGGATTATAGGGCGAGGTTGGAACCAAGAGCTTTGGGCTGATACACGCTTTCCTACTGCTAAAGATTTAGACAAAGTAGTTAACGATCGACCTGTGGTGCTTTCTCGAGTTGATAGCCACGCCATTTGGGTTAATTCAAAAGCGCTCGAACTTGCAGGTATTACCGCCCAAACAAAAGCACCTGAAGGCGGTGAGATAATTAAAGACGAATTTGGCAATCCTACGGGTATTTTTGTAGACAAAGCAGAATCGCTAATTACCCAGCATATGCCAGCCCCTTCAAAACAAGATATAAGTGACTCACTTGATGCAGCAGGTAAACATTTATTAAGTTTAGGCATTACCTCTACTCACGATGCAGGTATTGATAAAACCACATGGGAGGTTTATAAAGAGCGCGGCGACCTTGGTAATTTACCGCTACGTATTGTGGCAATGTTAAGTGGTGCAAGCCCTGATTTAGACACAATGTTAAAGGCAGGCCGATACCACGACAAAAATGACTTTATGGAAATTCGCAGTGTTAAAGTTTACGCCGATGGCGCATTGGGCTCTCGTGGTGCAGCACTTATTGAAGAATATGCAGACAGACCTGGTCACCATGGTTTAATGCTTGAAACACAAGAGAAACTCGAAGCACTCTTTACACAAAGCTTTAAAAGCGGCTTTAGCGCAAATACTCACGCCATTGGCGACAAAGCAAATAAAGTAGTACTTGATGCCTATCAAAATGTATTTAAAAAAACGGGCGGTATATTACTACGAAACCGAATAGAGCACGCCCAAATTGTAACCCCTGATGATATCCCTCGCTTTAAAGCGTTAAAAATAATCCCTTCAATGCAGCCAGTGCATGCCACTTCAGATATGCATATGGCAGAGCAGCGTTTAACTGAAAAACAACTAAGCGGCGCCTACGCGTGGCAAACATTTTTACAGCAAGGTTCGGTTGTTGCTGCGGGCTCTGATTACCCTGTAGAGCTTGCAAATCCATTTGATGGTTTGTATTCAGCAATTACACGCATGGACCATAACAAACTACCGGAAAACGGCTGGCGCGCAAGTGAAGTACTAAGCCGCGAAGATGCATTACGTGCATTTACGCTTGGTGGCGCCTATGCAGCTCATCAAGAATTTAAGGTGGGTAGTTTAGAAAAAGGTAAATGGGCCGACTTTATTTTAATTGATAAAGACTACTTTAAAGTGCCTGTTGACGAGATATACAAAACAAACGTACTGCAAACGTGGGTAGCAGGAATAAAGCGATACGAAAAAACTAAGACAGAAAATACCACCGAAAAATAAAACTAAAAAAGGGTTAACGCAAGTTAACCCTTTTTGGTTGTGTAGGAAGGCACTTTTAGCTAAACATGTTTTTCACATCTTTTAGCATGTCGTTGTACTCATCACTTGTGAATAGCTGCATAGACGGTATAACGCCTTTGTCTATATACGTTTGCAGCGCTGCCGACTTATCAGAAACTTGTAACGTGCCCTCTAAAATAGCCCCTACTCGAATAAAATCCACGTAACTTACTTTTTCAGGTTTGTAACTTGGGTCAGCCCAGCTCTGAGCTACATCAACAAACTCTTTAGGGAATTCCCACGCTTGCATAATAGATGAGCCAATTTTTCCACTCAGCTTTTGAATTGCATGAGCCAAAAAGCTTGGATTAGCAAATACCTCTGGGTGGCGCTCAGCTTCAGTTAAAATTGGTAATACACCAATATTATAAACAAGTGCGGCGAGTGTAATAGAATCGCGGTTTAGTGACGTGTGCTTACTATTTTTTAAATAAAACTCCATGAGTGATATTGAATGGCTAGCAACGGTTAATGTTTTTTGCCATGCCTTACCCATGTAGCCTTTAATTAGCTCATTATTTGATACAAATAATTGTTCCATAGCCATAGCTGTAGCAATGTTTTTAATTTGACGTAATCCAATACGAGTCACTGCTTGTTGTAAATTAGATACTTTTACAGAACGTCCCATAATCGCACTATTAGCTACTTTTATCATACGAGCTGAAAGCGCTGGATCTTGTGAGATTACATCTGACATTTGGATTAAATTCACATCTGGGTTATCTGCAGCTTGGCGAACCTTAATCGCTACTTCAGGTAGCGTTGGTAAAACCAACGTATCGTTATTTATTCTATCGACTAGAATCGTTAATAAAGCGTTTTCTGTAGACATAAAGCTGCCATCCTTTTGTGTTCAGCCTGTAAAGTAACTGCAAACTCAGGCAGTTAATTTTCGTATTAGTAATATAATTAGTATTGTCTAACTTACCGATAAAGTTAAGAAAATTATAGAAGTTTATTTTTATTTATAATGCTTTACCGCTCATGCTTGCCTTACAACGCCAAATACTTGCTATTTACCATTTAGTTTTGCTTTAATGCACTCACAATAAGGAAGCGTTTGTACATACTTAATATTTTAACTAAAGCAGTACAAATTATTAAACTTACTTTTTAACAGGCAATATAATGATCTTAAATAAAATTAGCCAAGCAATTATGCTCTCTGGTGTTGTTTTTCTTAGCGCATGTTCTGAACAAGCGCCGTCTTCTACCGACAACACAGCCGTAGAGCTTGCTCAAAAAAGCAGTGCACAGTCAGGCCCTAAACTTATTAATGCAGATAAACAACGTTTAGATATTTACACCGACTTTAGCTTACAAAGTGATTTATCGCACTTAAGCGATAATCAACGAGCAATGGTTGCAAAGCTTATTGACGCTTCAAAAATAATGGATGAGTTATTTTGGAAGCAAGCATTTGGTGAAAATAAAGATGCTTTTTTAGCAAAACTAAACGATGAAAAAGTACGTAAATTTGCTGATATTAACTATGGTCCATGGGATCGTTTAAATGGTGATGAAGCATTTTTATCCAGCTATAAAGAAAAACCTCTTGGCGCACAGTTTTACCCTGCTGATATAACCAAAGAAGAGTTAAACAATGCAGACGTTGAAGATAAAACAGGGCTTTATTCTGTAATTAAGCGTGATGAGCAAGGTAAGCTTTACAGCGTGCCTTATTCAAAAGAATACGCTGATGAGCTTGCAAAAGCCGCTGATATTTTACGTGAAGCAAGCAAACTTGCTGACGATAAAGAATTTGCTAACTATCTAAACTTGCGTGCCGATGCTCTACAAAAAGATGACTTTCAAGTATCTGACTTTGCTTGGATGGATATGAAAAATAACCCAGTAGATGTGGTTATTGGTCCAATTGAAACTTATGAAGATCAATTATTTGGTTACCGCGCAGCTTATGAATCTTACGTACTTATTAAAGATTTAAAATGGAGCGAACGCTTAGCTAAGTTTGCAGCATTTTTACCTGAACTTCAAAAAGGCTTACCTGTAGATGCTAAGTACAAACAAGAAGTACCAGGCTCTGACGCCGACCTAAATGCATATGATGTTGTTTACTACGCTGGGCATTCAAACGCAGGTAGTAAAACAATAGCAATTAACTTACCAAACGATGAGCAAGTACAGCTAGAAAAAGGAACTCGTCGTCTGCAACTTAAAAACGCAATGCGTGCTAAATTTGATAAAATTTTAGTGCCAATTTCAGAGCAGTTAATTGTACCAGAGCAGCGTAAACACATTACTTTTGATGCATTTTTTGCCAATACGATGTTCCATGAAGTGGCTCACGGTTTAGGTATTAAAAATACAATCACAGGTAAAGGTACTGTTCGTCAATCACTACAAGAACACGCAAGTGCCCTTGAAGAAGGTAAAGCCGATATTTTAGGTCTATACATGATTGAACAGTTACTTAAAAAAGGCGAAATTACTGAAGGCACTATTGAAGATTATTACACGACCTTCATGGCAGGTATATTCCGCTCAGTTCGTTTTGGAGCATCAAGCGCGCATGGTAAAGCAAATATGATCCGCTTTAACTTTTTTGCTCAAGAAGGTGCTTTTTCTAAAAATGAAAAAGGCTTATACCGCGTTAATATGGAAAAAATGAGCATTGCAATGGCTAAGCTTTCTCGCTTAATTTTAACTCTGCAAGGTGATGGCGATTACGAAAAAGTAGATCAACTAATTGCAACGCATGGCGACATTAAAGAAGAACTTGCTAAAGACTTAGAAAAACTAAGTAAAGCTAATATCCCTGTAGATGTAACATTTAAGCAAGGTAAGGAAATACTAGGGCTTAAATAAGTTTAGTTAGTTAAACCCTAAAAAAGCGTTGCAGCTTAAAACTGCAGCGCTTTTTTTAGCTCTGTGATTTGTAGATCTGTATAAGGCACTGCTGGGTGTTTACCCCATATTGGCGCAGGCCATGCAGCATCACTCGTAAAACGCGCAATATGATGAATATGCAATTGCGGCACCATATTACCTAAAGCCGCTATGTTTAATTTATCAGGTTTAAATACATCCATTAATAATTTACTTAGCTTGGCTGACTCTTTTAAATAAACAATTTGATCATCCTCAGATAAATCAATTATCTCTTTTAAGTTAGCCTGCCTAGGCACTAATACAAACCACGGATACAAGCTGTCGTTCAATAAAAGTACTTTACACAACGGCCAATCGGCAAGTTCTATACAGTCGCGTTTAAGTTCTGGCGCTAGTTTAAATTCAGGGTGAGTCATTGCTATGTCCTACTTTGTCTTTGATAATCGCCACTTTATAGCATTTAGTTGCAGTTGCACACGCTTGGCTTTACCATCAAAGCAATATTTATAATAAGCTAAGGCAACCTTGTGCTAAAAAAAATAAAACACCTCTCACTAGCTATACCGTTAATGGTTGGCGCTATTAGTGTTCAAGCAAAACCTTTATCGCTGGAGCGAATTTTTGACGATCCGAGCCTTTCTGGTAAATCACCTGTACAACTTAAATTTTCGCCTGACGGCAGCCGTGTAACTTACCTACAAGGCAAAAGCGATGACTACAACCGCTACGATTTATGGGAATACAATCTAAAAGATAACACCAACCGTGTGCTAGTTGATTCAGCAAAGTTATTTTCAGGCCCAGAAAACCTATCAGATGAAGAAAAAGCACGCCGCGAACGCCAACGTATTTTTGGTAAAGGCATACTTGAATACAAATGGTCTAAAGATGGCAAAGCACTTTTATTCCCACTCAATGGCGACCTTTATTATTACGATTTAGCCTCTGCTAAAAGTAAAAAACTAACCGACACTGAAACATTTGAAACCGATGCACGCTTTTCACCTAAAGGTAACTACGTATCGTTTATTCGAGAGCAAAACCTATTCGCTTTAGAGCTTGAATCTGGTAAAGAGATTCAGCTTAGTAAAGATGGCGGCGGCGTAATTAAAAACGGCATGGCCGAATTTGTTGCTCAAGAAGAAATGAGCCGTATGACAGGTTACTGGTGGTCAGGTGATGAAACTAAAATTGCCTATACCCGCGTTGACGAAACCCCTGTAAAAGAAGCTATCCGTAACGAAATTTACGCTGATGAAGTTAAATTATTTAACCAGCGCTACCCGTTTACAGGTACCGATAATGTTAAAATTCAACTTGGTGTGGTTAAGCTAAACGACCAAAAAGTAGATTGGATTGATTTAGGTAAAGATGAAGACATTTACATTGCACGCGCTAAATGGCTAAAAGACGGCAATACACTGTCGTACCAATGGCAAAATCGCTCGCAACATAAATTAGAACTGCGTTTTTATAACAGCGAAACTAAAGCCCAAAAAGTAGCGCTGACCGAAAATAGCGAAACGTGGATAAACCTACATTTTGATCTTGAGTTTTTAAAAGACAAAAAACACTTTGTATGGGCATCTGAGCGCGACGGCTTTAAACATTTATATCTGTATCGTACAAACGGTCAACTTGTTCGCCAAATTACCTCAGGTGACTGGGCTGTTGATAGCTTAAAAGGTATTGATGAGAAAAAAGGCATTGTTTACTTTGCCGGTCGAAAAGATACACCGCTTGAAAGCCATTTATACAGCGCGCCTTTATTTAAAAAAGGCGATGCCAAACGTATTACCGAAAAAGGTCAGTACCACAATGTTGTGCTAGCAAAGGACAGCAAAACCTTTATCGATAATAGCTCTTCTGATAATAAACCAAACTCAGCAGCACTTCGTAAAGTAAACGGTGAATTTATTACCTGGCTTGAAGAAAATAAGCTTGATAGTAGCCACCCCCTTACTCCTTATTTAAGCGACTTAACAAAACCAGAATACGGCACAATTAAAGCCGATGATGGTCAAGTTATGCATTACCGTTTATTTAAGCCTAGCGCCATTGCTGATGGCAAAAAGCACCCTGTTATTGTTAACGTATACGGCGGCCCGCATGCTCAACGAGTGACGAATAGCTGGCGCAGTAAAAACTTGTACTTTCAGTACATGGCGCAACAAGGTTATGTAATTTTTCAACTGGATAACCGTGGTTCGTACAACCGTGGTAAAAAGTTTGAAGATGCTATTTATAAACATTTAGGTGTGGTTGAAGTTGCCGATCAAATTAAAGGCGTAGAGTTTTTACGTACACTTGATTACGTTGATCCACAACGCATCGGTGTTTATGGCCACAGCTACGGCGGCTACATGGCGCTTATGACTATGTTTAAAGCGGGCGATTACTTTCAAGCCGGCGTATCAGGTGCTCCAGTAACCGATTGGGCTCTATACGATACACATTACACAGAGCGTTATTTAGGTCACCCCGATACAAATGCTAAAGGCTATGAAGACAGCGCAGTATTTCCATATGCTGATGGCTTAAAAGGCCCATTAATGATTTACCATGGAATGGCTGATGACAACGTATTGTTTACGCATTCAACTAAGTTGTTTAAACAGCTGCAAGATAACGAAAAGCAGTTTGAAATGATGACCTACCCAGGCTCTAAGCACAGCCTACGCGGTAAACAAGTGCAAACACACTTGCATCAAACAATTACAAACTTCTTTAATCGCCATTTTGACGTTAAATAAGCAAGTAAAGTAATAACAGACTAAAGGCTGATTGATAAATCAGCCTTTTTTTTGCATTAATAGGCGTTAAGCCTAGATTAAACTCTTTTTTTAGCTACGCTTATTCTATGCGCTAAAGCGCACACTTTTTGAGGATAAATGTATGCCTAATCTACGAAGTTTTAGTATATCCCAGCGTTTTTCACTGTTAATAGCCATCGTTGTATTTGGACTAATAATACTTAGTATATCGAGCCTAACTCATCAATATAGTTCGCTAAAAGACGAGCAATACATAAAAACACAAAATGTAGTAGAAACGGCGTACAGTATAATCGAGCACTATTATGCGCTTGAACAAGATAACACTCTCACTCAACAACAAGCTCAATCACAAGCACTTAATGCAATAAAAGCACTGCGCTACGACAAAACCAATTACTTTTGGATTAACAATTACCAGCCAACAATGGTTATGCACCCTATAAAACCTGCGCTTGATGGAAAAGATTTAACTAATAACAAGGACCCTGACGGCAAAGCATTGTTTGTTGATATGGTAAATATAGTTAAACGCTCTGGCGAGGGATTTATCCCTTATAAATGGCCAAAACCAGGTAAAGATAAACCGGTTGAAAAAATCGCATTTGTTAAAGGTTTTAATCAATGGCAGTGGATTATTGGCTCGGGTGTTTACCTTGATTCAATTGACGAAGCATTTAGCGAGCAACGTAACCTTATAGTCATCAGTGCAATAATTATGATTATTGCTGTTATTTTACTTAGTTACTTTATAGGTAAGAGTATTTTAATACCGACTCGCTTAGCAGCCGATATGATGAAAGACATTTCTCAAGGCGAAGGCGATTTAACTCGTAAATTAAATGAATCCGGTAATGATGAAATATCTGAACTATCACGTTCATTTAATTTATTTGCTCTAAAAATGCGAGAGTCACTTGTTCATGTAGCACAAAGTGCAAACGATGTAAGCGAACATGCGCATACAGTTGACGACTCAAGTAGAACAAGCCACTCATTTATTGAGCTTCAAAACGATAGTTCAACCCAAGTTGCAGCTGCCATGGAGCAAATGACTCACCAAATACACGATGTGAGCCGTAACGCTGAAGCCGCAGAGCAAGCAGCTAAGGATGCAGCACAAAATGCATCAACGGGTAAAAATGTGGTTGCGCAAACAATTACAGCAATAGAAACACTCTCAAGCAACATTGAAACAGTCAGCCGTGTAACAGAAGATTTAGCCAACGAGAGCCATAATATAGGATCTGTGCTTGATGTAATAAGAAGCATATCAGAACAGACAAACTTACTGGCATTAAACGCTGCCATTGAAGCTGCTCGCGCAGGAGAGCATGGTCGAGGATTTGCTGTTGTTGCTGATGAAGTAAGAACATTGGCCAGTCGTACAGGGCAAAGTACTGACGAAATTCAAACCATGATCACTAAACTACAAGAAGGTGCAAAAGCAGCAGTAGAAGCAGTTAAATCAAGCCAAGCACTTTCAGTTTCTACCGTAGAGCAGGCGTCATCTGCCAATACTTCACTTAATGAAATAGAACGACTTGTTTCAATTATTACCGAAATGAACAGCCAAATAGCACGTGCCACAGAGCAACAAACGCAAGCTGCCGACGAGGTTAATTTGCGTATAAATGAGCTATCTCAATCAACTGAGCAATCATTAAATAATACTAAGCAGCTTACCGATGCCAGTGATAATCTCAAACAAAGTAGCGAAGGTCTTTCGAGCGTAGTTAATCGTTTTAAATTAGATTAATCGATAGCGTTCTCATAAAATGCAAAAGCCCTGAATTAACAGGGCTTTTTTATTACATGTAAGTTTTTAGCTTACAAACAATAACGTGCAAACAAGCTCGTTACTGATGCAGCTGTTGGCTTACCATGCTGCCAATCACCGCCTTCAACACCGCTACCTGCTATATCCATATGAACATAAGGTAGAGGCTGTGCAGAGTCATTACCGTGCTTATCAAGCCCACCAACAATAGCCATAAACGCCATAGGGAACTGATGTCCACGAGCAGTAACGGCAGATGCTGCGTTATTGCTAGATAAAACATCGTCAGCTAGCGTACGTGGTTTAATAAAGTCGTAGTCTTCACGGCGTGAACGCGATACTTCAGCGCCATCGGCCCACAAATCTCCAAGGTCAGCTATTTGACGTGAAACACCAGCACTACGAGCTGGACCATTTTCAACATACGCACCGTAAGGACCCATTGCACGTGCCGCATGACCCGTTAATGTAGCAACAGTAAACAGCGTTGGGTTAATCTCACCTTTAGCTAAATCTTTCATTTCGCTAAGCAGGTCGCCCATTGCTAAACGCCCTTCTGCATCGGTATTACCAATACGTACACGAACACCTTCACGGCTAGTAATAATTTCATCTGGCACAAAACAATCTGAGCCAATAGAGTTGCGAACAACAGCTAAGTACGAGACCACTTTAACGCCTTTAGGCTGATAATCAGCAACGGCTTTCATAAAGCCCGCAACAGAAGCTGCGCCGCCTTTATCACGGCTCATGCCTGCCATATGGCCGCCTACTTTTAAATCTGCACCGCCTGTATCGTATACAAGGCCCTTACCTACAAACATAAGTGTGCGAGTAATTTCGCCCTCTGGTACATATTCAAGCTTAACAACTCGTGGGTGATGGCGCTCAACTGCATACGATGCGCGAGCAACTGTACTTAGCATTGGGTAGTTTTTATCAATAGCTGCAATATCATCAATTACGTCAACCGCAATGTTTGAGCCTTTAAACAATTCAACGCAGTAATCAGCAAAACGTGGGGGAGCCATACGCTCAGGTTCAGTACCACACAGGTCACGCGCTGCATATTGGCCTGCTGCAATTGCATTAACAGCTTTAATAGTTTGCTCGCTCGCGCCAACTAAACCAATCTGTGTAATTGGTTCAATGCTTTCACCGTGATATTCACGCGCTTCTAATGGCTGCCATAAGGCTTGGCAAGCGCCTAAATAAGCAACTTCTAAAGCATGCTGATAACGGCTATCGCCATTTAAATTTGTTAAAAATAATGCTGGGTTAACACTGCCCGACGCTTTTGCTTCGTTAATTGCTAATTTAGCAGCATCAAAATAACGACGCACGTCGTCGTAATCTCTATTTAACGGACCGGTTGGCGCAAGTACAACGCGCTTGTTTTCAATTACTAATAAAGTAACTTGCTTACCGATGCGAGAATCTACGTTTGCTTGAGCTAAAATAGCATCACGTAATGAGTTATTTGGTAACTGAGAAAAGTCATTACTAATAATAATAAGCGCATCATGAGATGTGCATTCAAGGCTTGCACTAACCGCTTGAGGGTATGCCATAAATAAGGTCCTGTTAGAAAACATAAGCCCCTATTATCGTCGATTTAAATATTGAAGACCAGCAAGGAGCGATGAGCTAATCACATAACCTATCAATAAATGGCAACTTGGAGTTACAGGCTTTACAGCTTAATCGAGAATACTAAGTTGGAAGTTTTGCTCTGGCTCGTTTTTAATGCCAACGCCTATGCCAAGTAATCTTACAGGCTGTTGTAGCCCACGCTGGTAGGCCTTAGTAAGTAGTTGAACAAATATTTCTGTGTTGAGCTCGTGGTATACCTGATCGGCAGAGGTCACTACAAAATTTGCAAACTTCACCTTAACACTCAATTTATTAATACGGTTTCGTAACTGCTGTTTATTAAGCCTTAAAACTAATTCGTCTAACAACCTTGGCAGCTCATCTAAGCACTCTTGCAAACTTGTTTTGTTGTACTCGTAGGTATGTTCAACACTCAGCGATTTTCTTATACGATCTGTGGATACTTTACCAACATACTCACCTGCACATTTTTGATAAAGCGACACACCAAAATTACCCACATGTTGCTGCATCCAGTTAACGCCTTTTTCACGTACATCCTTGCCGGTATATAAGCCTTTTAAATTTAGCTTTTCGAGCGTTACTTTACCCACCCCCGGGATTTTCCCCAGCGGTAATTGCGCTAAAAAGTCATCGATCTCATGAGGCAAAACGACAAATTGACCATTCGGTTTTTTTTCGTCGCTGGCTATTTTGGCAATAAATTTAATCGGTGCAATGCCTGCTGATGCAGTGAGCCCGGTGGCATTGTAAATATCGGCTCTTATTTGCTGTGCAATAAGTGTGGCACTGCCTTTACAAGCGGTGCTGTCTGTTACATCTAGGTAGGCTTCGTCTAAAGAAAGAGGTTCAACTAAATCTGTGTAGCGGCTAAATACTTCACGTATTTGATTTGAAGCTTCTTTGTATACAGCCATGCGCCCAGGGACAATAACTAAATCGGGGCATAATTGTTTAGCATGATAGTTCGACATAGCCGATCGCACGCCATATTCTCTAGCTATATAGTTAGCGGTTGAGAGCACGCCTCGTCGGCTATTGCCTCCAATAGCAAGCGGTACACATGCAAGTTTTGGATTATCTCGCATTTCTACTGCTGCATAAAAGCAATCCATGTCTATGTGAATAAACTTCTTCATCACCACAACAATAACTGGTTATTTATACAGTCATTATTATAGAATCAAATGTGATAAGCAAGCCTAGGGCCTGTTTATCTTTCGAGGTTAAATTTGCAGCAGTATGTTTGGTATTTAGGCAAGGCAGAGCCTATGTAGTGTGGTTATTCCCCATAAATAGGCGATAACGTAGCACAAATGCCAAACATACGCTGCCCGAAGGGTTCTGCCTAGGGGCAATTTACTCTTTGTTGCTCGGTTTTTACTTAGCCCACTAGGTCACAAACCTCGCGCCGCGATTAAATAGCCCCTAGATTGAACAAATTTTAATCCTGAAAGGTCAACAGGCCCTAGTTAGCGATTAAAAAAAGCGCTTATTACCTTCTTGCTCTTTATAACCGCGCAACCAAAACATAACCTCGAAAAAAAACCCCGCTAACATCAAAATAATAGCGCCTGATTCGTTACCCATTGCGTAACAGGTAAAAGAGGCTATAAAAACCAAACAAGCTAAGGACCAGTTAATTATGTTCTGCATATTTCTACCTCTGTGTGTTTTTGTGTTTGTCTGTGCAATTTAACTGTAGACCTAAAATTAAATAGGTACAATCATCTTATAAAAAAACTTGCCATTAATTACCTTGAGCTCGTAACCCCATGTTGATAATCTAAGTACTTTAAAATTAAGGGCCAATAAATAATGCAAACGTTTAAAGATCAGCACCCTATCCATACTGACATCACCGTAGCGTGGGCTGATATGGATGCACTACAACACGTAAATAATGTAGTGTATTTACGTTACTTTGAAATAGCCCGAATCGACTTCTTAAATAAAATAAATCTGTTCGATACAATAAGCCCTAATGGCGTGGGCCCGGTAATAAGCGAAAATAACATTCGTTATAAACGCCCAGTTACATTCCCAGATACGCTTACAGTCGGTGTTACTATTTCTGATATAAAAACAGACCGATTTGTTATGAATTACACCGTATTTAGTCACGCACAAAACGCTATAACAACAACAGGCACTTCAAAAGTGGTTATGTTTGATTTTGAAACAGGCCAAAAAGCCCTCATTGCAGAGCCTCTTTTATCGGCGTTAGTTAGCTACTCTCAAGACGAGCAATAAGGAATTCTCATGCAATACAGCCCACTTGGCAGCAGTGGTATTAAAGTTTCAAGAGTATGTTTAGGCAGTATGACTTGGGGTAAACAAAATACTCAAAGCGATGCTGATGAACAAATAGCCTACGCGCTAGAGCAAGGCGTAAACTTTATTGATACAGCCGAAATGTATGCAGTACCGCCCTCTCCAGAGACATATGGAAAAACTGAGGAAATTATTGGCGATTGGCTATCGCGTAATCAGCAAAAGCGCAGCGATGTGGTACTTGCTACAAAAATTGCAGGCAATGGATTATCGTGGGTACGTGATGGTGGCAATATTACGCGCCAAACGGTAATAGAAGCCGTAGACGATTCACTTAAGCGCCTTAAAACCGACTACATTGATTTATATCAGCTGCATTGGCCAAACCGCTCTACCCCGCACTTTGGCAGACAATGGCCCGGCACTCTTAAATTTACCGACGTAAATACACAAGAGCAGCAAGCTAGTATGCTTGATATTCTAGAGGGCCTTAATGAATGTGTTAAAGCAGGTAAAATTAAGCACTGCGGTTTATCTGACGATACGCCATGGGGTATAAGCCAGTTTTTAAGTTTGGCCAAAGAGCATAACTTACCGCGTATGGTATCTATTCAAAATGAGTTTAGTTTAGCGCACGCTAAAGACTGGCCGTATTTAATAGAACAATGTGTACACGAAGATATTGCCTACTTACCGTGGTCGCCCTTAGCAGCCGGTTTATTAACGGGTAAATACCTAAACGGTGCTCGCCCAGAAGGATCTCGTTGGACCTTCATGCAGCGCAACGGTATTTTTAGAGATACACCCAATGCAGAGCAAGCCACTAAGCAGTATGTTGAGCTGGCTCATGCAAACAATATTACTCCAGCACAACTAGCACTCGCATGGTGTAACCAAGTAGATGGCGTAACCTCTTCAATTATTGGTGCAACAAGCATAGCCCAATTAAAAGAAGATATTGATGCATTTAACATCACGTTAAGCGACGAAATTCTTAGTGAGATTAACACTATATTTAAAAACTATCCTATGCCTTATTAAGCATGTACCAGTTAAAAGCAGCCTTGAACAAGGCTGCTTTTAACTAAAATATTTGACCCTACTACAACCAACACTATACTTTAATTAAGTTTTCTTAATTCAACGAACACTTATCAATGCTGAGAAACGGATACTATGCATTTTGTCTATTAATTGTATTTAACGCGCATGCTGTTGAACAAAAATTACAGCCTCTAGAAGAAATTATTTGGCTGCAAAGTTACACGCCCCCTTTTCATATAGCTAAAAGCGAAAGTGCACCACAAGGCGGTATTTGCGACAACCTAACCGAGCAACTCATTAGAACAATAACAGGTGTAAAACATACCCGCTTAATTGTCCCTCAGCAGCGTATAAATAAATATTTAAGTGAAGGAAAAAACGTATGCTTCCCGTGTGTTATTTATAAAAAACATAATAACCAACTACTTAACTACTCAAATCCAACAACGGTATATCCCCCATTTTCAATTATCACGACTAAAGATCTAAAGCCGCAATTAGAAGAAAAGCACGGCTCGCCTATTCACCTTATTAATTTATTAACCGACCCGCAATACGTATACGGGCAAGCTGCTGCACGTAAATTTACAACTAAAATTAATACAATTATTGAAAACACAAAACGAGATAAAGAGTCGTCGTTAAGTTGGAGTAGCGAAAATGAAAGTCAGGCTGTTATAGCACGCTTGAGTCACGGCTTTTTAGACTACTCAATTGATTACCCGTTTATGGCCGATTACTTTAATAAACAAGGAGAATATACGAATATAGAGAGTGTACCAATTGCAGAAAATGACATTCAATTTATACGAGGAGCAATAGGTTGTGCGGCTAACGCACCTAATAATTTTGCACAGCAAGCGCTTAAAAAAATTAACCGCGCGCTAAAAAATAATGTACTACAATCGCCTGAGTATCAACAAAGTCAGCATAATTGGCTTAAAATTACCTTTGCCGACTTTGATAAACACTACCAACAGCAAGTTATTAATTTTTACTTACTTGCCACTGATGCTCAAGCAAGCACTGATCATTAGCATAAAGTGCCACAGCAAAAATACTTTTAGGTGTTACCTCGCCTACGCCCGACGGTGTGCCTGTCATTACTACATCACCATCTTCTAAGCTCATAAATTCACTAATTTCTTGTAAAATTGAGTCCGGATTATGCAGCATAAAATGAGTATCGCCTCGCTGAATTACTTCATTATTAATTTTAAGTTCAAAAGTAAAGTGCTTCATTGTCTCTGTTAGCGCTACAAAATCAGTTAAAATAACAGAGCCGTCGAACGCTTTTGCGCGCTCCCATGGAAGTCCTTTATTTTTTAATTTACTTTGCACAGTACGCTTAGTTAAATCAAGGCCGAGTCCAACCCCTACAAATTTTTTATTTTTAACTACAAAACATAGCTCGGTTTCATAATGCAGCGTATCGCCGTTATGAGCCGCAAATAACGTATTAGTAATTGCACTATTTGGTTTGTTAAATAATACCATTTTGTCTGGCGTTTCGTTATTTAGCTCTGCAATGTGTGCGGTATAGTTACGGCCAACACACACTACTTTTGATGGTGTTAATTCTTCAGATACTAACTTTATTGAATGCATATAAATAATGTCTCAGTTATTGGACCTGTTGACCTTTCAGGATTAAAATTTGTTCAATCTAGGGGCTATTTAATCGCGGCGCGAGATTTGTAACCTAGTGGCTCGGTAACTGCTCCTGCGTTATTCTACTGACTTACATCCCTGTAAGAATAAGTAAAAACCGAGCAAAGCTTCCGCGTCCTGCTCACGCCCCTTACCTAAATCCATGTAGGCAACAAAGAGTATATAGCCCCTGGGCAGAACCCTTCGGGCAGCGCGTGTTTGGCATTTGTGCTACGTTATCGCCTATTTATGGGTAATAACCACACTACACAGGCTCTGCCTTGCCTAAATACCAAACATACTGGCAAATTTAACCTCGAAAGATAAACAGGCCCTAGCTAATAAGCGTTTCAAGTAAGCTCAAATTAATAGGTTTAAGTAAAACTCGGTCAATATTTAAATCTTTTATTTCTTTAGGATCTGGCTCTGCGCCACTTACAATCACCAAGCGTAGCTCTGGATATCGCTCATTAACTTGCTGGCCTAAATCAATGCCACGCCCATCAGGTAAATGCATGTCTAACAATACCTTATTAAATTGCTGGTCGTGATTAAGTATTTGCAAACATTGTGCGCAGCTAGACGCAATGACGGTTTCAACGCCTAGACTTTCTAAAAGTAGCTGCGTAATTTGCGCTGCATCGTGATCGTCTTCAACAAGTAAAAAGCGCTGCTTTTTCTCGGTTAAGCCCTTACTACAATTTATATCTTTAGCTTGCGGTGCATGCTCTGGCGCTACCAAATAATCTTGCAAACATTGATATAAAGCCGCGCTATCAACAGGTTTTGGTATTACATCGTTAAAGCCAAGTGCAGCAAGCTCCTCATGTATGCCTTTCATAGTAGCGGCAGTGAGCGCGATTATTGGGCCTTTGTAACCCATTTTTCTAAGCTCTATGGTAGCTTCCTTGCCGCCCATTACAGGCATATGAATATCAATAAAAATAATATCGTAAGGCGCTTTATACGCATCTGCAATACGCACTTTTTCAAGTGCTTGCTGCCCATGTTCGGCGTAATCTACGCGCGCACCACAGGTACTGATCATATGCCCTACTAACATGCGTAAATCACGTAAATCATCAACTACTAATACTCGCCCATGCACTTTGCATGGGGCCGATTTACTTTGTAGTTGTGGAACGCTGCTAAAATTAAGTACTTGTCGTTCTACTTCGCTAATATCACCTGGATACACCGAAATCGTAAATGTAGCACCCTTGCCAATTTCAGAGTGCAAACTAATATTACCGTGCATACGCGCTAACAACTCAGCACATATTGCCAAGCCAAGGCCTGCACCACCTACAGAGCGTGATTCCACATCGGCTATCTGCTCAAATGGCTTAAATATTAGTTCTTGTTTTTCAGGGGCAATGCCCATGCCTGAATCTTTAATGCTAAAAAATAGCATTTCACGATCATCAACCCACTGCGTCCACGCATTAACAACAATTTCGCCTTTATCGGTAAATTTAACCGCATTGTTTATTAAGTTTATTAAAATTTGGCGAACTCTTGTTGCATCCAGTCGTGCAACTAAGGGCAATGGCTGTTGAGATTCAAAACGCAGTGTAAGGCCTTTATCAAGCACCGATACACGCATTAAGGTGTATACATCGGCAAGCATGCTATCAAGGTTAACTTCGCTTAAGGTCAGTTCGAGTTTATCGGCCGCTATTTTAGATAAATCGAGCACGTCGTTTAACAAGCTCAATAAATGTTTACCATTTCGATAAATAACACCCAATTCATTTTCTGCTTGCTGACTAAAATCGCTCTGCATTAATAATTCGGTGTAACCTAAAATAGATGATAGAGGGGTTCTTAATTCATGGCTCAAATGAGCTAAAAAGCGGTCTTTTGAACGATTTTCAGCTTCGGCTTTTAAACGTTCAACTCGCTCGCCTTCAACATCTTTACGAGCAAGTGCATAACGAATAGCACGTGCAAAACGGCTCGAACTCATTTCTGTTTTTATTAAGTAATCTACTGCACCGGCGTCAAGCGCTGCCGAGTCTAACTCATCGTTTGACTGCCCGGTAAGCATAATAATTGGGCCGCTAAAGCCATTCGCAATGGCCTCTTTTAATACATCTAAACCATTAGATGCACCCAAGCGGTAATCAAGCAGGCAAATGTCGTGCTCATTTTTACTAAGCGTTGCAATTGCCTGCTCTGGGGAGCTTATCCATTGAATGTTAAACGTGTGTGAATCCAATTGGTCCAGATAGTCGCAGGTGAGTATATAATCATCTTCATCGTCTTCTACAAGCAGCAACTGAGTCACTTTATCTAACATACAATCTCCATTAATCGTTAAATGTTGTCGGTAGCTCTACAAACTCTACCCAGTATTTTCCTAGCGTTTTCATCAAATCAACCAAACCATCAAACGTCACTGGTTTTGTAATATAAGATGCAGCACCTAAGTTATACCCTTTAACCATATCTTCTTCTTGCTTAGATGTAGTTAAAATAACGACCGGAATTCCCTTTAAATTAGGGTTCCCTTTTATAGCTTCAAGCGCTTCACGGCCATCCATTCTTGGCATATTTAGATCAAGTAATATTAATCCTGGTCGCGGCGACACTGTTTTATCTTCAAACTTACCTTTACGTTCTAAATATTCAAGTAACTCAACGCCGTCTTCTACAAAATGAAGCTCGTTAAGTACACGGCTTTCGGCAAGGGCATCTTGTGTTAACAAACGATCATCTTCATCATCGTCTGCCATTAAAATAGTAATAGGTTTTACTTTTGAATAGGGCATTTAAGCCTCTCCTTGCAATGTGAAAAGCTCAGCTTCCACAGGTAGTTTTATAATGAAGGTTGCACCTTCACCGTCTTTACTTTGGGCTGTAATTGTTCCGCCGTGGCGCTCCACAATACGCCTACATACAGAAAGGCCAATACCTGTGCCTTTATATTGTGAGCGACCGTGCAAACGTTGAAACGGTACAAATATTTTATCGGCATAGTCTTGTGAAAAACCAATACCGTTATCTTCTATAGTAATAACTTGAAAGCTTAAATTAGCATTATGATCCTCGCTAAAAATGTCTTCATGCTGGTAACTGATTTTTATATGTGGACTTACATCTGGGCGTCTAAATTTAACAGCATTCGACAACAAGTTTAAAAACAACTGCTGCATTTGGCTCTTATCAGCCTGAATAACTGGTAAATCCTCTACATCAACTTGTGTATTAGACTCGCCTATGGCAATTTCTAAATCACTGAGTATATCGGTTACAACGTCGTTTAAATTTGTATCATCAAAATCTTTACCGCGGGTGGTAATACGTGAAAACTCTAGTAAGTCGTTTATTAAATTAGACATGCGTTGCGCTGCATTTTTCATGCGTCCAATATAATCAATCCCTTTTTCACCAAGCTCATCTTTAAACATGGTTTCGAGACGGTCACTAAAGGCTTGAATTTTTCTAAGAGGCTCTTGTAAATCATGACTTGCAACAAAAGCAAACTCCTCAAGCTCTCGGTTACTTCGGCTCAGTTCATCAGAATACAACGTTAGCTCTTGTGTACGCTCAGACACTTTAGTTGCTAATGTTTCGTTTTGTTTTTCAAGCTCAAAGCGATACCGTGCCGCATTTCTTAAATTAAGCCGCGTCATTACAAACATACCTATAATAAGTAATATGCTTGTGACTGCTGTAATAGCAAACGTGATTTTAGCTTCATTCTTAATTTGCGCTAACTTTGAAAAATGGCTCACTTTAAAGAGTAATTCACGGTCTTGAATTTCATTAACATACTCTCTAATTTGCTTATAAAGCTCCCTGCCTTTATGTGTATTTAACACATACAATGCACGCCTTTCTCTATCATCAAGTGCCAGGTTTACAGTTTGCTTCAGCTCTTTAATTTTGCTATCGACAAGTACAAGCAACTGAGCAATACGCTCAGCCTGACCGTCAATTTCAGAGTGCAACGACTTAACATGATCTGTCTGCGCTTCAATTTGGCCTACAGCATCGTAGTACGGCGTTAAATAGTCAGTCTCTTCTGTTAATAAATAGCCACGCTGGCCTGATTCAGCCTGCACTATTGACAAATGTAGTTGCTCAATTGCTGTTGTCAGCATATTAGTGTTGTCTAAACTTTTTTGGGTTTGTGTTAAACCTTGAATCGTATTCAATGCTAAAAATGCGTTACCCACAATAATACTCAACACAACAACTATAAAAGCTGCCCAAGTAATATTCGCTTTCCCTTGATGTTCTTGTTTGCTCATTTAGCTTCCCGAATTAGCGTTTATACAACACTTAATATTTATTGAGAGTCAGTTATTTTTTGCAAACTTTCGCTGCACTGTTGGCAATTATTGATAATTTTATCAAGTGCATCTAACGCTTTTTCTTTTGGCATATCGTTTTCAAGTACCAATTTAATCAGCTCAGCATTCATCGAAATACGATTTAGCGGCCCTCTTGCATCGTGTACTAATTTATTGAGTTGCTCTGTTTGGTTATCGGATGTCATGCCCTTCCTCAAATCTATTTATATTCGCCAATACCGCCATATGCATTAAGGCGGTTATAAAGTGTTTTAGTACTAATACCAAGCATTTGTGCAGCAAGCGTTTTATTACCTTGCACCTTATCAAGCGTTGCATGAATAAGTTCTTTTTCAACTTCTTCAATTGTTTGCCCTGCTGGTACAGGCTTTTCGGCAGCTTGATTATTAACGCGCGAAAAGGGTGACTCTAAGTTATCAGGTAAAATAATGTCGCTGGTTTGTGGGTCGCTCATAATAAATGCACGGTGTATAGCATGGCGGAGCTCTCGCACATTACCCGGCCATTCATAGCTTTGCAGCTCTTTGAGCTGTGCGGCAGTCCAACTAAAGGCAGTGCCGTTTTCGTCATTAAGTTGATCTAAAAAGGCTTTCGCTAATAAAGGTACATCTTCTTTTCTATCGCGAAGTGGCGGTATATCAATAGGAAAAACAGCCAACCTAAAGTAGATATCTTCACGAATAACATTATTTTGTGCCAAATCGGTAAGCGAGCGGTTAGTAGCTGAAATAACACGGCAATTGGTTGGTATTTCTCTGTTACCACCTACGCGTGTTACCTTTTTAGTTTCAAGCACTCGCAGTAAATTTGGCTGCATATCAATTGGCATTTCAGTTACTTCATCTAAAAACAAAGTACCGTTATTTGATTGCTCAAATACACCTTCTTTACGTGCAATTGCGCCTGTAAATGCGCCTTTTTCGTGGCCAAATAACTCACTACCAATTAACTCTTTTGAAAGTGCGCCACAGTTGCTAGCAACTAATGGCCCTTCGCACTGGCTTGCGTTATGAATAGCTTGAGCCACTACTTCTTTACCTGCACCACTTTCACCCATAAGCATCACGTTAGCATTTGTTTTAGCTACGCGTTCAATCATGTTGTAAAGCTTTTGCATTGGCTCAGATTCACCAATTAAACCGCCAAAGTGGCGTACAATACCGCTCGACTTTGCTTTTTTAACTGCTTTTTTAGGGCCATTTAAAACGAGTTCTAAATCTTCACGTTGTAATGGTTTTAATAAATGCCCTACATTTGGCTCACACATATCAGCTAAAATACCTTTAACTGAAGGATGGCCCGAAATAAGTGTAATTTTTGGAGATTGCCCAATCGTTTTTAAGTGATCAAGTAAGTGCAAACCGCTACCATCAGGCAGCATAAAATCAAGCAGCACATGATCAAAGGCATTATTTTCAAACCATTGATGTGCTTCTTTTAAACTGGTAGCTGTGCTTATATTGTGGCCGAGGAATTCGACTATGTGGCAAACAACGTCACTAAATTCAACGTCGTCATCTACTAAAAGTATGTCTAACATGATAAATCCCTATGCTTTTTCCTTATTCTACGCAACCTAGATATTAATTTAAAGGTGCGCCCAGAATCTAATTTTTAAAATAAACTTAAGCGATTAAATGCTATTAATGTTACCAACCTAATATTTACGTATGCTGAAAAAAATCGATCATAAATTATGATTAATAATTAAAATCGTTTCTATTTATAGAATGGTAGCAACTATTATTATTAAAAACCTAAAAAAGGAGACGAAATGCAGCAATTAAAAACCTTAATACATTCAGGTATTAATATTGACCAAGGTACTCAATTTACACGCTTAACAGCTCGCGCTATTGTAATTAAAAATAATAAAATACTTTTAATGTATACAAACCGTTATGAAGACTACAGCCTACCCGGCGGTGGAGTAGATGACGGCGAAAGTATTGAGCAAGGCTTAATTCGCGAACTAAGCGAGGAAACCGGTGCACAACAAATAAGTGTAGTTAAAGCCTTTGGACTCTATGAAGAGTATCGCCCTTGGTATAAAGACGATTTTGATATTATTCATATTAAATCGTATTGCTTTGTATGTAGTATTGCCGACGAGTTTGGCAAAGCGCAGTTAGAGCATTACGAGCAGCAAAATGGCATGACAGCTAAATGGGTTGATATTAACGACGCAATTGCACATAACGAGCGCACCATTGCTAACAGTGAAAAACAAGGGCTTTCTATTTTACGAGAAACTTATTTATTAAAGCGCATTGCAAAGGAGCTAATATAAAGCTCTGTGTTTGCCCCAGAGGGTGTTGTAAATTTTGCAACGCCCAGAATATTTTACTACCTCGAGCACCTCAATTTTTATATTTAAAAAATCCTCCTTCAGCAAAAATATAAATTTAATTAATAAAATCAGATGGATAAAAACAAAATCAACTTTTTATAAAAACTGGCTCTAGCCTTGCACCTTTTAAATAACTAAATTTGTAAGGAGATAGAAATGAGTAACACAGTTAAAACGATTAATCCCGCAACTGAGCAAACCATTGAAACCTATACACTACTTTCTCAAAAGGAAGCAGAACAGGTAATCGAAAAATCTCACGAAACATATTTAAAATGGCGATTAACGTCATTCACTGAACGTGCAAAATACCTTAATAAGTTAGCCTCACTCTTTGAAGATCAAAAAGAAGCTATTGCAAAACTCATGACCGAAGAAATGGGTAAAGTTTACGAGCAAGGCTTTCAAGAAGTTGAACTATGTGCAGGAATTTGTCGTTATACAGCCGAACAAGGCCCACAAGTACTTGCTGACGAAGAACGTGATATGGACGGCGGCCGCGCAATTATCAGCTACCAACCAACAGGTGTACTATTAGGCATTCAACCATGGAACTTTCCGCTTTATCAGGTAATTCGCTACAGTGCTGCTAACATCATGGCGGGTAACACAACCGTATTAAAGCATGCTGGTAATGTATTTGGCATGGCTGAAAAAATAGAAGAGCTATTTAAACAAGCTGGTTTCCCAGAGTATTGCTTTAACAATCTACTTATCGACGGCAAAACAGCCAGTTCTTTAATTTCGCACAAAGCAATTAGCGGCGTAACCTTTACCGGTAGTGATGCGACAGGTAAAAAAGTAGCAGAAGAAGCAGGTAAATACGTTAAGAAAACAGTGTTAGAGCTTGGTAGTAACGACGCTTACTTGGTACTTGATGACGCAGACCTAGAGCTTGCAGTTAAAACCTGTTTAACCGGGCGCATGATCAATAACGGTGAAACGTGTGTTTCAGCTAAACGTTTCGTTGTTGTAGAGTCACTTTACGATGACTTTAAAGCGCAAATTAAAGAGCAATTTGAAGCCATGAAAATGGGCGACCCAATGGCTGACGATACAGACTTAGGCCCAATGGCACGTGAAGATTTACGCGACGGCATTCACGACCAAGTAATGGAATCAGTTAAAGCAGGTGCAAACATAGTAACGGGCGGCGAAATCCCTTCGCAAACGGGCTATTACTACCCACCTACTCTACTAGATAACTTAGCCCCTGGTATGCCAGCCTATGACGACGAATTATTTGGCCCAGTAGCTTCGCTTATTAAAGCCAAAGACAACGACGATGCAATGCGAATCGCTAACGACTCTCGCTACGGTTTAGGCGGCGGTATTTTCTCTAAAGATGAGAAAAAAGCCATTGAGCTTGCTAAAAAGTACTTTGACACCGGCATGATCAATATTAACGGCTACGGTTTAGCACAACCTAACCTACCGTTTGGTGGTGTTAAAGAAAGTGGCTACGGCCGAGAGCACGGCGGCTTTGGTATGCGCGAATTTGTGAATATCAAATGTATTATGATCAATAGCTAATTTAGCTTTAAATACTAATACATTAAAAAACCTAAAAGTGGGTAACCGCTTTTAGGTTTTTTTAACTTTAAAATTAGATTACAGAAGAGCTTAGTCTTTACTAAGTTCAAACCACAAAGCAACTAAACAGTAATAACTGTAAATGAGCAGTTTGCTTTTTAATCATTATCAATATAAAAGAATAATATAATAAATTCAGAGGCACTAATTGCAGCTAGCTGCATTATCAGCAAAAACATAATACCAATCCCAGCTTGAGGGTCAGGTTCAATACCAAAGACAAGTACTGGCGCTAAAGTAATAGTACATAATGCAGCTATAATTCTAATAAAAATGAGCCGTTTATTTTTATAGTTTTTAGCGTTAGCTAAAAAATATAGAAGCAAATAAGGCAACAGCATAAACGCAAAGCCAATTTCAGTTGGCATCCAGTACTTAATAGCAACAGCAACTAAAGATAAAACAGCAAGCGCCTTAACTGGATAGTACATTTTTTTATAATTCACATGCTTTCCTTTGCACGCAGTGCTTTATTAGCACCAAATAAAATATTGCCGAACAATATAAAAACTTTAATTATGCAATGCAATCTATTTCACTAGACTTAACCTGACAGGCAACAATGAGCGAACAGCGGTCATTGGAAAAGTTAAATTTATTCTAGTGCTTTGAGTAGAAATCTAATTTTGTCCAATAACATTATTAAACGCCGTTTTGGTGTGTTATAAGCTGTTAGTAAGACACGAATA